>AUXO017696158.1_pt1 | contig 14085 bp, 12 predicted proteins | sample 768731 | NCBI WGS metagenome assembly AUXO01 (sample SAMN02715735, study PRJNA202380) | gut metagenome | biome: sheep rumen | host: Ovis aries | place: New Zealand: Palmerston North | reverse complement strand
CCAGTATTTGGTATTGTTGATACAAACTGTGATCCTGATGATGTTGATTATGTTATCCCTGCTAACGATGACGCAATTCGTGCTGTTAAGTTAGTTACATGGGTTATGGCAAACGCTGTTGTAGAAGCTAACGGTGGTGTTGTTGAAAAGTATGAAGAGTCTAAGGAAGCTATCGATCAATCTCAAGATACTTCTATGCCTGAAAGAGAAAACAAGAAGGTTGATAGACCAGCTAAGAAGAACTACAACAAGGATGGCAAGAAGCCTGCAGCTAAGAAGCCTGCTGCAAAGAAGGAAGCTCCAGCTAAGGAAGCTTCAACTGAAGCTAAGGCTAACTAATTAGGAGGAACAACATGGCTACAATTACTGCATCAATGGTAAAAGAATTACGTGAAAAGACATCTGCTGGTATGATGGACTGCAAGAAGGCTCTTACAGCATCAGAAGGCGATATGGAAAAGGCTGTTGTTTGGTTACGTGAACACGGTATTGCTAAGGCTCAAAAGAAGGCTGGCGCAGTTGCTGCTGAAGGTCTTTGCTCTTTTGCACAAAATGGTAACAAGGTTGTTGCTTTCGAATTAAATTCTCAAACTGACTTCGTAGCTCAAAATCAAAAGTTCATTGATTTATTAGATGAAGTTGGTACAGTACTTGCAGCATCTAATGCTACAAATACTGAAGAAGCTCTACAAGTTGTATCAAATGGTAAGACATTAGAAACAATTATTCTTGAAGCTTCAGGTGTTATCGGCGAAAAGATTTCTTTACGTCGTGTAACAGTATTAAATAAGAATGATAACCAAGTATTTGGTTTATATAAGCATATGGGTGGTAAGATTGTTGCTATTTCATTATTAAATGGTAATGATGAAGCTGTTGCTAAGGATGTTGCAATGCATGTTGCTGCTAATGCTCCTAAGTTCGTTAAGAAGGATGACATTTCTGAAGATGTAATCGCTAAGGAAAGAGAAGTTATCTTAACTACAGCTTTAAATGAAAATGCTCAAGCTGCTAAACCAAAGCCTGAAAATATTATTGCTGAAAAGATTGTTCCAGGTCGTTTAGACAAGGAATTAAAGGCAATTTGCTTATTATCTCAACCATTCGTTAAGAATCCAGATCAGACTGTTGAAGAATATGTTGCTGCATCTAAGTCAACTGTTGAAACATTCATCCGTCTTGAAGTTGGTGAAGGTATCGAAAAGGTTGAAGCAGATTTCGCTGCAGAAGTTGCTGCACAAGTTGCTGCTGCAAAGTAATTTCGCTTTGATAAAACAAATGAGGGAATATTTATAATATTCTCTCTTTTTTTTAGACTTATTTCAGTGTAAAATATATCTAGTAAGCAAAAAGTAGGAGGAAAAGAAAATGTACAATCGTGTTTTACTAAAGCTTTCAGGTGAAGCTTTAAAGGGAAATACTGAATTTGGTATTGATCCAATGACAGTTAATGAAATCGCAAAACAGATTAAAGAAGCACATGATCTTGGAATTCAGATTGGTATCGTTGTTGGTGGCGGTAATATCTGGAGAGGAAAGACTGCTGAAGGTTTAGGTATGGACCGTGCTCAAGCAGACTATATGGGAATGCTTGCAACAATCATGAATGGTCTTGCTGTTCAGGATGCATTAGAGCATTTAGGTGTTCCAACAAGAGTTATGACTGCAATTACTGTTAATCAGGTTGCAGAGCCTTATATTAGAAGAAAAGCAATTAGACATTTAGAAAAGGGTAGAGTATGTATTTTCGTTGGTGGACTTGGCTCTCCTTATTTCTCAACTGATACTGCATGTGTGTTACGTGCAACAGAAATTGGTGCCGAAGTTGTATTAATGGCAAAGAATGGTACTGAAGGTATTTATGATTCAGATCCTAAGACAAATCCAAATGCTAAGATGTTTGATGAAATTTCATTCAAAGAAATTTTAGCAAGAGATTTAAAGGTTATGGATTCTACTGCAGCATCATTATGTAAGGATAATAAGCTTCAGCTAATTGTATTTAACATGAACAAGAATGGAAATATCGTAAAAGCTGTTAAGGGCGAAAAGATAGGAACATTAGTAATAATTTAATTGGAGGATTACATGGAAGAAGAATTAGAAATGACCCTTTTAGAGGGCGAAGAAAGAATGGGTAAGTGTTTAGAAGCATATCACCATGAATTAACAACAGTACGTACAGGTAGAGCAAATCCTGCATTACTAGATACTGTTCAAATTGATTATTACGGAGTTCCAACTCCAGTTAAGCAGGTTGCTTCAATTTCAATTCCTGAAGCAAATCAGCTTTATATCAAGCCTTATGATAAATCAGTTATTAAGACTATTGAATCTGCAATTTATGCATCACAATTAGGCTTAACTCCTCAATCTGACTCTAATGGTATTCGTTTAGTATTACCTCAAATGACAGAAGAAAGAAGAAGAGAATTAGTTAAGCAAGTTGGAAAGCTTGAAGAAAATGCTAAGGTTGGCATTAGAAATGTAAGAAGAGATCTTAATGATGCAGTTAAGAAATTAGAATTGCCTGAAGATAGTGAAACAGCTGCTTTAGATGATGTTCAAAAGATGACAGATTCATATATTAAAAAGATTGAATCTGCAACTGAAGAAAAGTCAAAAGAATTAATGACTATATAAAAATATGTGAAATACTCCATACGGAGTATTTTTCTTTTCTTTTATATTTTTTAATGTTATAATACATTTGTATTTTTGTGTGATAATAGAGGTATTTATATGAAGCAAAGAATAATCACTGGAATTCTTATGGCTATAATACTAGTCCCACTTGTTTTAGTTCCATCAGAAGCAATGGAAAGAGTTTTTGAGTTTGTTGTAATGCTTTTTGCAGTCATTGCAATGCTTGAATTGCTAGCTATGTATTCCAAAGAAAAAAGAATAGGTATACCAATGAGAATAATTAGCATTATTTTAATGCTGTTCTTGTATTTATCTGTAACATATATGGCATCTAAGAATTTAGGTATTTCATCTATTGTTACAAAAGGTATTGACCACATTAACTTATCTACAGCATTCCAGCCAGTTACAGTTTTATTATTTATGCTTATTGTATTAATGTCTGGTTTGGTATTTGTACATGATTATAATGTATCTGATTTAGGTAAGCTTTATATTGCAATATTATATGTTTCATTATGTGCAGGAGCTTTATCTGTATTAAGATTACTTGGAATTAGATTTATTGTATATTTATTTGTTATTACAGTTTCAACAGATATATTTGCTTTAGTATTTGGTATGCTTTTAGGAAAACACAAAATGGCACCAAATATTTCACCTAAAAAGACATGGGAAGGCGCATTTGGAGGTACAATTGTTGCCTCTATATTAGGAAGCCTTTTAATTATTTTTTATCCATATGTTTCAAAACTATTTGGTTTTGGTGATGTAGATTTCTTTAAGAATGTATTTGATTATCAAAAATTAGGTATGTTTGGTTTAGTATTATTCGCAATTTTATTATCAATAAGCTTATCTGTATCTTCTCAAATCGGAGATTTAATTGCTTCAAAGTTAAAAAGAAATTTTGGTATAAAGGATTATTCAAATATATTTCCAGGACATGGTGGTGTATTAGATAGATTTGATTCTGCCTTCTTTGCATCTGCAATATTCTTATTATTTATATTTGTAATTTCTCATTTATTACCAATTGCTTAGGAGATTATAATGAAGTATATATATTTAGTTGGTGCTTCAGGATCAATTGGAACACAAACACTTGATGTAATTAAACAAAACCCAAATGATTTTAAGGTAGTAGGTTTATCTTTAGGAAGAGATTTAAAACTTGCTAAAGAAATAATAGAAGAATTCAAACCTGAAATAGTATGCTTTAGAGAAAAAAATGATTTAAAGCTTTCATATAACCCTATTATTGTTTATGGTGATAGTGGATTGTTAGAAATAGCAAGCTATCATAAATATGATAATGAATTATTTGTTAATGCTTTAGTTGGAATCGCAGGATTAAATCCAACTGTTTATGCTATTAAGTCAAGAAAAAATATTGCTCTTGCTAATAAAGAAACATTAGTTGTTGCAGGAGATATTATAAAATCTTTAATTAAAGAATATAATGTTATGCTAACACCTATTGATTCAGAACATTCTGCGATATTAGAATGCTTAACAGGTGAAGATAAGGCTGATGTTAAAAAACTAATAATTACTGCATCAGGTGGTTCTTTTAGAGATAAAACAAGAGAACAATTAAAAGGCGTTTCAAAAGATCAAGCCTTAAATCATCCAAATTGGAAAATGGGTAGTAAAATTACTATCGATTCAGCAACTATGATGAATAAAGGTTTTGAAGTAATAGAAGCTCATTATTTATTTGATATTCCATATGAAAAGATATCAACAATATTACATAAAGAATCAATAGTTCATTCAATGGTTGAATATAACGATGGTGTAATTAAGGCCGCAATAGGTTCTGCAGATATGAGAACTCCAATTGCTTATGCATTAAGATATCCATCACATTCAAAGCTAAATTCAAAGCCATTATCATTAATTGGCTTAAACTTAAGCTTTGAAGAATTATCTCATGATAGATTCCCATGCTTATCATATGCATATCAAGCTGCAAAAAAAGGTGGATGCTATCTTGCAGTATTAAATGCTTCAAATGAAGCTGCTGTATGGCTATTTTTAAATGACTATATTGAGTTTTTAGACATAGAAAAAATCATTTATGATGAAATATCTAATCCTAAATACAGTAAAATAGAATATAACTTAGAGAATGTATTATCATTATCTACTAAGTTAATAAATGAGATAAAAGAAAGGTATATTAAATAATGTTTTTGGAAATAACAGGATTTTGGCTTGTATTACTTGCCATAATCGCATTTATATTAATAATTGGTATAATTATCTCATTACATGAATTAGGACATTTAATTGTTGCTAAAAAATCTGGTATATTATGCCATGAATATTCAATAGGCTTTGGACCAATAATCTATAAGCATCAATTTAAAGAAACTTTATTTTGTATTCGTCTAATACCACTTGGTGGATATGTACAAATGGCTGGAGAACAGCTAACTGATGGTTTAGTTAAGGTATCAGAAGAAATAGGCTTAAATTTATCAAATGATACTGTAACTGAACTTATACTAGATAATAAGATGGATGCTGAGGTAAGAGGTAATGTTGTATCATTTGATTTAACAGGTAAAGATGATGAGCCATTATATATAACAATAAATGATGGCTTACAGGATAGATACTTTAATGTATCAAAAGAAGCTTATTATGTATTTGATAATAGTAAGAGATTACAAATAGAACCATATGAACGTTCATTTGATTCAAAGCATTGGCTATTACGTCTTGCAACACTTTTCGCAGGACCATTTATGAACTTCATATTAGCTATGGTTATTTATTTAATTGTTTCTTTCGCAACAGGTGTACCTAATATGAATTCTAATACAATTGGTTCTACTATGGATTTATATCCAGTAGCTAATATATTAGAAGCAGGTGATGAAATATTAGCTATTAATGATGTAAAAACTAATAGCTGGTATGATGTTACAAATACATTTGATAAAATGCATAAAGAATATGTAACATCATATAAAATCAAGTATAAGGATAAGTCAGACAATAATATTGTAAAAGAAGATACATTTGAAGCTTATTCATATGTTGTATCTATTGGACTTTCTAATATTGGTGTATCAAAAGAAGATAGAATAAATAGAACATATGATTTAAAGCTTAATGATGATACTATTACAACAATTACAGGTTTAAAGCTTGGTACTATATCACTAAGATATAAAAATGGTACTAGTGATATTACTAAGGGTGATATTATAACTTCAATGAAAAATGGGGATGATGTTATATATCAAGGTGAATGCTTAACTTGGGGAAATATTATTAAATATTTTTATGAGTCAAGTGATAATAACCTACCTAATGTAACATTTACTTATTACCATTACAACGAAGAAAAAGATAATTATACATATCAAGAAAAATCAGAAGTAGTAGAACCATATACACATGAGGTATTAGAAAGCCAAAATGTGGAATATTTTAAGGTTTTAATTGGTGTATCTCCATCATATCATTTCTCATTCTTTGAATGCATTGGAGACGCATTTATGCGTTTTGGTTCTGATTTTACAATAATATTTAGAACATTAAAGCTATTAATATGGCCACAAACCGTAAGACAAATTAGTGTTAATGATTTATCAAGCTTTGTTGGTATATTTGCAATGATACAATCATATATTAATTCTGGATTCTTAGTATTATTAGCATTTATGGCAATGCTTTCTGTAAATATTGGAATAATGAATCTATTACCAATCCCAGCCTTAGATGGTGGTAGAATAGTTTTTGTTTTAGTTGAGGCGGTTACAAGAAAGAAAGTTAATAAGAAGGTTGAAAGTATTATTAATACTGTATTCTTCGTCTTATTAATGATTTTATTAGTTTATATCACAATACATGATATAATGCGTTTCTTTTAAGAGGTATTAATATGATATACAATAATCCAATAATAAATTCTGATTATTCAGATCCAGATATAATTAAATATAAAGGTAGTTATTATTTAGTATCATCTTCATTTTCAGATACACCAGGAGTTCCTATTTTAAAAAGTAAGAATTTAGTCGACTGGAAGATTTTAAGATATGTTTATAATAATCTACCATTTATTGAATTTGATAATGTTAGACATGGTGAGGGTGCATGGGCACCATCAATTAGATATCATAATGGTATATTTTATATTATTGTACCTATGTATGGTAAAGGAATATATGTATATCAAACAGATGATATAGAAAATGGAGAATTTAAGTTTAATAAGCTTATTGATAATCCTGGAGTTATAGACCCATGCCCTATATGGACAAATGATGATAAATGTTATTTAGTTTGTGGTTTTGCCAAATCTAAATGTGGATTTAATTCAGTACTTGGATTATATGAAGTATCATGTGATTTAAAAGAAAATATTAGCAGTGATTATAAGATTATATTTGATGGACATAATACACAACCAACTATAGAAGGACCAAAGATTTATTATATTAATAAATATTATTATATCTTAGCTCCTGCAGGAAGTGTTAAGTCTGGATGGCAAGTATGCTTAAGAAGTAAAAATATATATGGACCTTATGAGGAAAAGATAGTATTACTAACAAATGATGTATTATCTATTAATGGACCTCATCAAGGTGGTTTGGTTAAGATTAATAAAAAAGATTATGCCTTCATTCATTTCCAAGATAAGGGACCGCAAGGAAGAATATGTCATTTAGAACCTGTTAAATGGGTTAATGATTGGCCTATAATAGGAGATTGTCGTGATGAAATGCTTGGAGGTTCTCCTGTATTAAGTCATGAATATTTAATAAATAAAAAGAGTAATTATAAAATACAGGTTTCTGATAATTTTAAATCTAATAAGCTTTCTTTAATGTGGCAAACTCCTGCAAATATTAAAGATTCTTGGTTTAAATTTGATAATGGATTAGTACTTAATCCATATTATAATGAATTAGGTAAAACTAAATTAGATCTTCAACCAAATTTATTATTAACAAAGCTATACTATAATACTTTTACTGTTAAAACTAAATTAGAATTTGATTTAGTAGATTCAAAAAGTGATATAGGATTTACATATATGGGTATGGAATATCAATATATGAGATTAATTAAAATAGATGATATAGTTCATCTACAATTAATTAGTGGTGGCTTTAATAAAGAAGAAGTTATTTTAGAAGATATTAAATATGATAAGAAAAATGTTATATTTATGATGAAGTATGTTGATAATAGCTATATGCTAGGATATAACAATAATTATTTTAATTATGTATTTAAAGCAACACCAGGTAGATGGATTGGTGGAAAATACGGAATTTTTGAAAGGGGTCTTAGCCTTGATAGTAAAAACTATTGCAAAGCTAAGTACTTTAAGGTGGTAGAATATGCAGATTAATGATGAATTTATTTTAGATATTAAAAGATTAGGTATTAATGGTGAAGGTATAGGATTCTATAAAAAGATGGCTGTGTTTGTACCTAACGCAATACCAGGTGAGGGTGTTAATGTTAGAGTTACTGATGTTAAAAACAATATGGCTTTTGCAGAAGTAATAGAATATAAGCATAAATCAGAAGATAGAGTTTTAGGGATTGATCCTAAGGATTATTTAGGATTAAGCTGTGTACATATTAAATATGATGCAATGCTTAAATTTAAAAAGGAATTATTACAAGAATCTTTATCTAGATATAGTGGTTTAAATCCCAGATCATTTCAAATCAATGATGTTTTAGCATCACCAAAGATTAATGGCTATAGAAATAGAAGCTTACTTCCTGTTAAGTTTGGTTCTGATTATCATATGCATGTATGTATGATTAAGCCTAATTCAAATGAATTAGTTGAAATTTCATCTACAATTGATCAAGATCCATTAATTGATAAACTAAATGATGAAATATTAAAAATCTCAGAAAAGCTTAGAATTAAGGCATATAACGATAAATATAATGATGGTATCCTAAGATATATATCAATTAGAGTTAATGAGAAGAAGGAAGCTATGGTTACATTTATTGTAACTAAGGATGATAAGGATATTAGAACTTTAGCTAAGGAAACATCAAAGCTTCAATCAGTTATTTCAGTTTATTTAAATATAAATGATAAAAAAGATCCTGGTCTTTTATTTGGAGATAAAACTATATTACTTGAGGGTAAGGAATGTATTATATTAGAGCTTGATAAGATTAAATATCAAGTTTATCCTAAAACATTCTTCCAGCTTAATACATTACAAGCTAAGAATATGTTTGATTTAATAAAGAAAGCATGTAAGCTTTCATTTAAAGAAAGAGTATTAGATGCATATTGTGGTGTTGGTGCAATATCTTTATATTTAGCACATAACGCTAAAGAAGTAGTTGGTATTGAATATAATAAAGATTCTATTGAAGCTGCGAAAGCTAACGCTAAATTAAACAAGATTTCTAATGCAACATTTATTGAAGGTGATGCAGGAGAAGTAATGTTAAAAGAAATTAATAATGGTAATTCATTTGATGTTATAGTTGTTGACCCACCTCGCCAAGGATTAGATGATAAATTTATTGATGCGATACTTAAGTCTAAAGTTAAAAGAGTTATTTATGCATCATGTAATCCACAAACTCTTGCGAAGAATTTAAAAAGATTAACTGAAAAATATATGGTTAATTCTATTACACCATTAGATATGTTCCCAAATACACCGTTAGTTGAGTCTGTTACAACATTAACTTTAAAAAAATAAAATATGGAAGTTACTAAATTCAATTTCAAGTTTTTGCTATAAAATTTGTTAATTTTATTGAATATAAAAAACATTATTTATATAATTAACTCGATTTAGATTAGATTTTAGGGAAAGTATATTTTAAATAATAAATGTTTAGTTTCGTAATTATATATTACATTTTAGACGTTTACCTAAAAAATTAAAATAAAAAGTAGGGATTTTATGAATTTAGTAAATGCACATGGATTAAATAATGATGAAATAAAAAAGTTTTATCATATAAACACAACTAAATATATTAGTATTGCGGAATTTAAGGCAAGTGAGAAAAATGAGTTAAAACCATTTAAGCATAGTCATGATGCTTATGAATTCATTATACCATTTGATTTAATTCCATTATTAGAATATGATCAAGCATTATATATTGGGGAAGTTGGATATTGTTATCCTGTAAATCCTAATGTTGAACATGGTGTTTCATTTGATCTTAATTCTAATTTAGTATCTATTGCAGTAGATAAAAAATATTTAGATAATCTAAAAGAAGAATTACATTTTAGAGGTAAATATTTTTACTCAAGATTCTTAGTTTCTAAAGAATTATTGACTTTATTAGAACAATATTTAATAGTTCGTGATCAAGCTTTATTAAAGGATATTGTAAGAATACTTGTAAAAGATGGCTTAAAAGAAAAACATGATACTAGAAAGCCTAAGAGTAGCTATTTTACTAACATGAAAAAAAGTATTGTATATATGTTAGATAATTATACTAATCCAGATTTAACTATTGAAGAGGTTTCAGCTCAGTCAAATTATTCATATACATACTTTACTAAAGCCTTTAAAAAGTATATGAATGATACACCGATTAATCACTTAAATAGAATTAGATTATCTAAGGCTAAGCAATTAATGAAGGATAGAAGTCTTTCATTAACCGATGTTTACACTAGATCAGGCTTTAAAACACAATCTAATTTTACAATGGCTTTCAAAAGAATAGTTGGTATTAATCCACTTGAATACAGAAAAAAATATATTAAATAATTTTATTACTAAAGCTTAGATAATTATTATCTAGGCTTTTTTCTATGATATAATTAAATCACTTTAGAATGTAGGTGAAATACTTATGGTTTATATGATATATAAAAAGAATGATGATTATTTCTTTTGCTTTTCAACAAATAAAGATTTAGCTTCTTTTATGTTATATGATTTTGGAATGGAATATACTAAAATAAATGCATTATCAAGACGTGCATTCCCATTACAGTTTAAGCAATTTTGGTGGGATAGATTAAAAGATAAAACTATTAGTGATAAAGAAAAGAAATATATTGATACCATAAGAAGTCTTTTAAATGATGAAAAGGGATTATCATTAAATTTAATAGATGATGTATTAGATATATTAGGTGATGATTATGATATAAGAAGATTAAATGATGATGAATATGCAATGAATATAAGATATTTAGATGATATTAATAATCCTATCGCATCAATCGTTTATTCTGATGTTGATGAATTAAGAATTTTATTAACTAAAATATATTTGATTTATTTTGATAAATATGAGCCTAAATTTAGCTTAGTAGAAGAATATAAATTGTATCAAGAACAATTAATTATCGCAACAGAGTTCCAATTTATAGAAACACTTGATGAGGCATATCAACTTATTAAAAGATTTCAAGAGATTTCTGATTTAATAGATTACCCTTTGTATCTAGATTTACTTAAATAATGTATGATAAAATACGAGTTATTCTAGACTAACTTTTATTTTGTTGCCTTTAATTATTTTATATGTTAAAATAATCAAATGGGATTGGGAGGACAATCTAAAGGAGTGAACTTTATTTATGTCTAAATTTGATAGTGTTAAACATAGAATTCCAATTAATGATGATAATCCTAGTATTATGTGCAATGATGAACTATGTAAAAAGTGCCAGCTTTGTAAGAAGGCTTGTACAAATATTATTGGCGTACTAGGCTCATATAATTTGGATACTAATGGTGATAACGCAGTTTGTATTAATTGTGGTCAGTGTATTAATGCTTGTCCATTTAATGCTTTAAGAGAAGTATCTTCAATTGAGGTAGTAAAAGAAGCAATTAATAACCCTGATAAGAAGGTTATTTTTATGACTGCACCTGCAGTAAGAGTTTCACTTGGTGATGCATTTGGTTATCCATCTGGTACAAATGTACAAGGACAAATGGTTGCTGCAATAAGAAGACTTGGTGTGGATACAGTTATGGATGTTACTTTTGGTGCGGATTTAACTATTATGGAAGAAGCATCAGAATTATTAGAAAGAATTAAGGAAAATAAACATTTACCAATGTTTACATCTTGCTGCCCAGGATGGGTTAAATTTTGTGAAATGTATTTCCCAAATTTAATTAATAATTTATCAAGCTGTAAATCACCTATTGCAATGCAAGCAACATTAGTAAAAACTTATTATGCAGAAAAGATGGGATTAGACCCTAAGAAGTTATTTGTTGTAAGTGTTGCACCATGTACAGCTAAGAAGGCTGAAGCAAAACGTCCTGAATTATGGGCAGGTATGAGATCACATGGTGTTGAAGCACCTGATTGTGATGCATCTTTAACTACAAGAGAACTTGCACAAATGATTAAGGAAGCAAATATTGATTTCAATAACTTAGAGCCTGAGCATTATGATCCATTTATGGGTAGAGGTACTGGTTCTGGTATTATTTTCGGTAATACTGGTGGTGTTATGGAAGCTGCATTAAGAACAGCATTCTATTTAGTTGAAGGAAGAAATATGCGTGATGAAGAGGTTCCTGAATTCTGGCCTGTAAGAGGACTTGATTTCTTAAAGGAAGCTGAAGTTAAAATCGGCGGTAAGAAATTAAAGGTTGCAGTTGTACATCAAATGAGCGAAGCTAAAAAGGTTATTGAACAAATCATTAGTGGTGAAAGACATTATGATTTTGTTGAAGTTATGGCTTGCCAAGGTGGATGTGCTGGTGGTGGCGGACAAATTAAGATTTTAAAGAAGCCATTACAAGAAGAAGCAAAGATTAATAGAAACAATTCTATTTATGAAATAGAAAAGAAATCAAGAATTAGATTCTGTCATGATAACCCTGAAATCAAGAATTTATATTTTGATTATCTTAATGCACCTTTATCTCATAAATCTCACGAATTATTACATACAACATTCGAAGATAAATCTTATGAGATAAATGGTAAAAATTAATAAATATATAAAATACTTCTAAGTTTTACTTGGAAGTATTTTTTTATTTTTTTATTTAAAATATGAAATAAATTAATAATATATTTTATATTTTTATAAAAGTTATGATTTTTATATTTAAGAAAACGGTTACATATAAAATTAAAAATATGTTTATGATATATTAGATATCAAACATAATATAGGAGAAAACAAAATGGAAGAAAATAAGCTTAATTTAGATGAAAATTCTAAAGAAGATACTTCATCAAATAAAGATGAAGTAAAAGTAGAAGCATCTTCAAATAATGAAGATGCAAATAAAGATTTAAGTACTGGTAAAAAAGTTTTAAATTTCTTTATTACAACTCTTAATGGTATGGCATATGGATTATTTGCTACACTAATTATTGGTACAATCATTGGTACAATTGGAGGATTCTTTTCTAAGGATGCAAATGATTTTACTAAATTCATGTATGAAACTCTAACATTTACAGGTAATAAGTGCTTAGCTCAATTAACTGGTGCAGGTATTGGTGTTGGTGTTGCGATTGCATTAAAGAAAAAACCTTTAGAGGTTGTTGTTTTAGGTGCAGTAGGTGAATTAACTGCTTGGTTTAGTTTATCAACTAAATTTGTTACAACAAATGTAATTAATTCTGGTGTGGCACAAATTGGTGATCCACTAACTATTTATATTACAGTTATTAGTGTTGCAGTATTAATGGGATTAGTATTTAGAAAGAAAACGCCTGTTGATATTTTAATTATTCCTTTATTTGCTATAACTGTAGGATTAACTGTAGGTCTTTTAGTTAGATTTCCTGCGATATATGTAACTTATGCAATTCAATGGCTAGTTAACGCTGGTACTAGTACAGTACCTTTTGTAATGGGTATTATAGTTGCAGTATTAATGGGTATGGCGCTTACTGCTCCAATATCATCTGCAGCAATAGCCGCAATGGTATTCACATTGCCAGAAGGTATTACTATTGCAGAAGCACTTGCATCAACTGATTATAGAGGACTTGTTATTGCATCAGGTGCTGCCGCAGTAGGATGCTCTTGTCAAATGATTGGTTTTGCAATTCAATCAAGAAAAGATAATAGTATTGGTATTGTTATATCAATTGGTATTGGTACATCAATGCTTCAATTTAAGAATATATTAAAAAAACCAATTGTATGGTTACCTACAATTATTGCATCCGCAATATTAGGCCCTATCTCTACTTGCTTTTTAGAACTTGTATGTCAAGGCTCAGCTGCAGGTATGGGTACTTCTGGATTAGTAGGACAAATTGGTACTTTTGCATCAATGGGTAACACATGGCAAACATGGGTTGGTATATTTGGATTACAAATTGCCTTACCTATGGCTTTAGTATTTGGTATTGATTTGTTATTTAGAAAATTAGGTTTAATAAAAGAAGGAGACCTAAAGGTATAATTTAATATATAAATTATCTCCAAATGATTTTGGAGATTTTTTT
>AUXO014911423.1_pt1 | contig 14090 bp, 28 predicted proteins | sample 768731 | NCBI WGS metagenome assembly AUXO01 (sample SAMN02715735, study PRJNA202380) | gut metagenome | biome: sheep rumen | host: Ovis aries | place: New Zealand: Palmerston North | reverse complement strand
TTTGATGTTGATAAGGCTCTTGTTCATATTGAAGAGGAAAAAGCAGAAGAAGGCGATTTTATTGAACCAGCTCAGCCAGAGCGTAGAGTAAAGCCTTAGACAACGGCTGCGGCAGGACGTCGTACTACTACCAATTATAAAGTAATTAGTAAGAAAGCCGACGAAGGATAATATTTTAAGGGGGGCGTGAGTAGTGAATACATCTTTTAGCACTATTTACGACCGCTTTCTCGGAAAAATTACCGATGATATGTATGTGGAATTAACTCCAGAAGATACGTTAAGGGATTTGCAGACCTTACTTCTTGACGCTTTGCCTGGTTTTGAATTTCCAAGATGTAATTTATCTGATTATACGATAAATACAGTTGTAAAACCTCGTAGTGAAGTTACAGATGGAGATTTTGTTCTGGGTATTGTTTGGCATGAATTAGAGGGAGATAATTTTGATTTAGATAATATGCTTGCGAATGATCAAGAAGAAATGGTATTAGTTGAAAATTCAGTATTTAATTTTGAATTAACGTCTGAAGAAATTAATATTATTGCTATTCTTATGATGCAAGCTTGGGTTCAAAGACAGGTTACATCTATTGAAAATACTAGAATGAAATATTCTGGTAGCGATTTTAAAATGACTTCTCAAGCAAATCATTTACAAAAATTGATGGGGTTATTGAACGAGTGTAAAACTCAATCTATTCACATGCAAAGATTATATAAACGCAGAAGAATGATTAGAGATACAGGAACTTCCTATGATGGAATGTATCGCTCTAATTGGGATATATTTGGTTGGGGGGTTTATTATGATAGATACTCTAACTAAGTATGATTTTGAAGTTTCCGCAGAAGTTTTTGAAAAAAATATTATTAGATTAACTAATTAGATGTGGAAATTAATTCCGATGCGTGAAAATAATGAAGATTGGTAGAAACAACTTGATACAGTAATTTTAGAAATTGCGGGACTTAATGAGATTTTTGTTGAGAACCCGCAATTTTTATAGTTATTAGCCAAACTAGAAGGAATTAAAGCAATGGCTGCTGTTACTGACTTTCCCTTATATAGAAAAACAGTCTTTGAAGCCATTGGATTGTTGCGGGGGTTGATGAAATGAGACCTGATGAAAGAACAATGTATACCACAGGATTAAGAAATCTCGGCGGTAGATTGGGTCATTTATCTTCTCCTCAGTATCAAGAAAGTTCCATTCAAGGAGTTTCTGTTTTAGCCAAACATCTCTTTTAGATGGGTGGCCGCACGCAACAAGAGCGTATGATCCGAGATAAGCGTCGGAGCCTAGATAAAGCCGTACTTTATTCTTATCAAGGAGCTTTCGTTAAGAAGTTTTTTCCGCTTGAAGAAGAAGTTACGGAATAGCTTCGTGAATAGCCTCCTGTACGTGCTTTAATCAATCCTGATAAAGTAAAGCAGGATTATGATGATAAAATTATTTCAATTGGTTATGAACATGGATATTAGCCAGGTGATGTATTTGAATGGGTAAATACCAATAGTCATTGGTTAATATATCTTCAAGATAAAACAGAATTAGCTTATTTTCGCGGGGAAATAAGACGGTGTAGATACACCATTAAATATCAAGACGAAGAAGGCAATGAGCATTTTACTTATGCCGCAGTTCGTGGACCTGTTGAAACAAAAATTAATTTTATTCAAAAAGCAGGAATTAGTGTTGATAGACCAAACTTTTCTTTAAATATTTTATTACCAGCAAATAGATATAATTTAGATTATTTTAATAGATACTCTAAATTTTATTTAGGTGAAGATGATAAAAAGATTTGTTGGAGAGTTGAAGCAATTGACTGGATTTCTACTCCTGGAATCCTTTAGATTAATGCTGTTGAATATTATTCTAATGAATTTGAAGATGATATTGAAAATGGTGTTGCTGGAGGGTTAATTGTGAAAGAAGAAAATCCAAATACAAATCGTATTGAACATTTGATTGAAGGCGAAACATTTATTAAGCCTAAAGGTATTTATGAATATAAATATACTGGACTTACAGTAGCAAATTGGTCTATTGATTCTAAATATCCTATTAAATATGAGATTGTTGATGATAGAACTATAAAACTTCAATGGGAGTCTAACTATAGTGGTTAGTTTGATATTGAATATGGAACATTGAAGAAAACAATTGTTGTTGAGTCTCTGTTTTGAGAAAAAGGAGTTTTGCTATGAAAATTATAAATTATTCTTTTCCTGAGTCAAGCTTTTTAGCGGTGGAAAAAGATATGGGGCTTTTAGTAGATAAGTTTTTAAGTAATGATAGGTTGAAAAAACTTTTATACTATGATGTTCCAAATGCATTAGATTAGCCTAATGTTCCACAGGATAAAGCTTTAGATATGTTTGGGAAACAAATTAAAATTGTTCCTAAATTAAAAGTAGATAAACCTGAATTTTGTTATGTTATCATAAGTTTTGATAATTTTACTCCTAATATGACAAATCCAGAGTTTAGAGATAATATTATTTCATTTGATATTGTTTGTCATTTTGATTAGTGGAATTTAAAAGATATGCAATTGCGTCCATATAAAATCGCTGCTGAAATTGATAGTATGTTAAATAATAAAAGACTTACTGGTATTGGCAAGATTGATTTTCTTGGTGCAAATTAGATTGTATTATCTGATGAATTTGCTGGTCTTACTTTAATGTATCAAACAATTCATGGGTATGAAGGAGAAGATTCTAAGTTTGCAGCTAAGCCAGGAGAGCAAGCAGATATTGATTCTAATTGGGATAATATGTATAATAAATAATGGCTTATGATATAACTTTGGCTTTAATGTGCGGTACTGATATTCCAATTCCAGAATGTTAGTTAGTTATACATTAGCCAAAAATTTGTGAAATTGCTCTTATTGGCGATATAGACTTTTTTACTGGAGTACAAACACTCTGTGTGAATAAAAGTATGATAGCTTAGGGCGAAACTCTTTTAACAGATACAAACAATTTTTAGATATTTATGACGATAATGCAAGAAAAAGAAACTGCGGATAAAAAAGAAGCTGTTAAGCAATTATTCCCATTAATTTTTCCAAAATATTCTATGACTTTAACTCCAAGAAGTATTCTATTAAGAAAAGATAATGAAAGTATTATAATTGATGAAAGCAATTTTGATGCGTTTCAAAAAATAATAAATTAGATTTTTTGCATTAATACTGGTCCTATGGAAGCATAGTCATTTAATCCTCAAAATCAAAAAGCAAAGGAAATTGCCGAAAAACTTATGCGTGCGCGCAAGCGTGTAGCCGCATAGAAAGGCGATGGAAAAGGAAGTATTTTTGCATAGTATATATCTGTTTTAACAGTTGGACTTAATTCAATGTCTTTAGAAGATTGTAAAAACTTAACTATGTATTAGCTTTTTGATTTAGTAGAAAGATATATGCTTTATACAAATTGGGATCTTGACATTCGTTCTCGTTTGGCTGGTGGGAAACCAGATAAACAGCCAGACAATTGGATGAAAAATATTCATTAAATTAAGGAGGAAAAATTACCATGAAATTTGGTGTTCGTGAGATTTGCGATGTAGTTCTTAAGGCAAAGGCTGCTCAGAAGATTGGTAATAAGGTATTCTATAAGAACGAGCCAGTTCTTTATTTTGATAGTCTTAAAACCTCCAGCATGGAAGGAGCAGCTACAACTGTTTATGCACAGGGCGGTCGTGGCAATGCCCGTCTCGTAGCTTGGGAAGGCGAGCGTACAGTAACCTTCACAATGGAAGATGCTCTTATCTCTCCTGCTGGTTTTTCAATTCTAACTGGTGCTGGTCTTGTTGATGCAAAGGATAAGCCAGTTATTATGCATACAACTGAACAGACTGATAAAGTTCGTGTTGATAATTCTAATAGCAATGCTCCTTTTGTAGAAGTTACTCTTTCTAAGAAGCCATATGTAAAAACAGTTTCTACTCCAATAAACAACGGAGATCCTGTATAGCTTAATCCTAAAGAAGATTATATTTATATTATGGTTCTTGATGATCATGGCGAAGTTAAATCTGAGCCTTATATCGCTTCAGAAATTGCCACTGAGATTGCTGCAGGTACTGGATCTAATAATGCAGAAGTTTGGAAGGTAAGAGTATATGGTACTGATGAAGGTCATTCTGATGATTCTCGTCGTATTAATGATTTAAGTGAATTCACCAATGGCTGTGTAGTTCTTGTTGACTACTATGTAGAATATACTTCTGGTGCATTCCAGGTAAACATTACTCCTGATAAGTTCGGTGGTAACTTCTATCTTGAAGCTTCTACTCTCTTCCGTGATACAAATGGTGTAGATATGCCTGCTGAGTTTGTAATTCCTAACTGCAAGGTATAGTCTAACTTTACCTTCACAATGGCATCTTCTGGCGATCCTTCTACCTTTACATTCACAATGGATGCTTTCCCAGATTATACTCGTTGGGATAAGACCAAGAAGGTTTATGCTGCTATTCAGGTTCTTGAGCTTGGTGAAACAGCTGCTGATTTTGAACGTCTTGGTACACATCACAATGGTGTCAATCCTGATACCGAAACAGTATTTAGTGCTGATACTCAAACAGCATATAATACTAATCAGAGACCATTCCTTGAAGAGAATTATTGATAAAAAATTAATGGGAGGAGACGCGAGTCTTCTCCCATTTTTTTTATTTTTGTGGTAAAGGAGATTGAATTTATGGCTGCATTATATAGTGATTCAGAAGATTTTTCTGTGATTTTAAAAAATGTACATAATGCAATGATTGCAAAAATGAAACGTAATACAGCAAAAAGAGAGGCTTTAGAGTTATAGTCTATTCTAATGGCTTTAAAAATAGCAGCAAAAGATTTTAATAAAGTATCAGATAGTATTATTGGTGATAGTATGGAATCTGAATTTTATGAATTGATTTAGACAGCTTATCAATTTCAGTCTTAGTATCATGGAAAAGGGTTTTAGCCGAGTACACTTTTTCATCGAGCAGATGCTAGAGGTAAACGCGTAGCAAGAATTAAAGAAGCGGACAGTATTTTTGAAGAAGACTTGGCAGCTATATTAGCTGCAGGAGAATTTCTTGGAGGAAACACTTCAATTAGTATGGAATCTTTTTTAGTTGGAGGTTAGAGCTCTGGAACTCGAGCTACTTAGGCATATAAAAATATGAATTTATCTAATTTAGCAGATGAAGCTGCAGAAGAATTAATTAAAAAATTAGCAGATATTGAGCATAAAAAAGCAGCAACATAGATAGGGAATGCCACTGGTAAAATTGATATTAGCGGTAAAGCTATTACTTTAAATTATACCAAAGAATTGCCTTTTTCTGTAGAAAGATTACTAGTTTTAATGAAAGATGCTACTTTTTCAGCGAAGAACTATAATTCTAAAGCTTGGAGCGAAGATTCAAAGAAAGAATTATCCGCTCTTGGTTTACATTTAGGACATACAAATTTATATAAGGCGGTTACTGGTGCTCTTAGTGAAGTTTAGATGGGACATAAATAGTAGGCAAGTATGTTTTTTAGAGGTATGAATACTATATTATATAACAATCATGGTTATGCTGAATAGACAAGAACACATTTTAGTCATTTGCGTTTTATATATGAATTAAGAGGTTCTGGATTATTAGATCAAAATGGGTTAGTTTTACCTGTTAAATACTTAATTTATAACGATCCATCTTCAGATGCAATTTTTGTTAAAGATACTGCTAGTATTATTTTAGAAGCATTAGAATCTGCTTCTAGAGCAGATAATCTTTTAGGCGAAGTTTCTATTACGGCTTCTAAAGTTTAGAGTATTTGACTTTCGTCAAAAATTTTGTTATATTATATTTAGTATAAAGAGAAAAAGGAGATGTTTTATATGGCAAAAATAGCCTTTACAAAACTTGGTTTAACCAAAAATACAGATATCGCTTCTTTTGATTGGAATGGATAGATTGTAGAAGTTAAGTAGTATCTACCAATCCAGGAGAAAATGGATTTAATTACATCTGTATTAAATAATTGTCAAGATGAAAATAATTTTATTAATGAAGCAAAAATGTCTATGTTTATGGATTTAGAGGTTGCTTATAGATATACAAATATTAACTTTACTGATAAACAAAAAGAAGATCCAGCAAAAATGTATGATTTACTTGCGGGAAGTGGATTTTTTGATGATTTGTTTACGGTAATGCCTCAAAGAGAATATAAAAGTATTGTAATGTGGTTGAGTAAGACCGCAGAACATATTTATGAATATCGTAATAGTATTTATGGTATTCTTGATGCCATGAATACTGATTATAGTAATTTAGAATTAGATGCTGAAAAATTAAAGCAAAATATTGCTGATCCTAATTCGCTTACATTACTAAAAGATGTTCTAACCAAATTAGGTTAATTTATAATATCACTTCTGTAAGAATATATAGGAGTAATCGGGGTAGGAAATAGATTATTTCCTACCCCTTATTTTTTTTACTTAATTTCGGAGAGAAAGGAGTAGTATAATAAATGGCTAAACAATTAAATGTTAATTTAAATATAGATGCTCAAACCGGTAAAGCAAAATAGGCTTTAACAGAATTAAATAAAATTTTAACTGATATTTAGACCAATAGAACTATTACTGTGAATGATAAGTCTTTACAGGAAGCAAAACAGGCTGCATCTGATCTAAAATTTCATTTAGCACAAGCCACATCTGTTGATACAGGAAAATTAAATTTAGGTGCTTTTTCTTAGAGTTTAAAAAAGGCAGGTTAGGATTTAAATACCTTATATAATAAATTAAGTGTTATTGGTCCAGAAGGATAGCAAGCATTTTTAGCATTATCATAGAGTATCGTTCAAGCCGATCATGCTTCTTTAACTCTTGGAAATAGATTATCTTAGTTAGGTACTACTTTAAAGAATACGGCTCGATGGCAGTTATCTTCAACCCTATTACATGGTTTTATGGGAGCCCTTTAGGGTGCTTATGGATATGCATAGGATTTAAATAGAAGTTTAAACAATATAAGAATTGTAACTGGATAGTCTATTGATGATATGGCTCGTTTTGCGGATGAAGCGAATAGAGCTGCTAAATCATTAAGTGCTACAACTACAGCTTATACCGATGCTGCTTTAATTTATTATCAGCAAGGTTTGGATGATAAAGCAGTAAAAGAGCGTACTGAAACAACTATTAAATTAGCTAATGTATCTCGTTAGAGTGCGGAAGAAGTTTCAAGTTAGATGACTGCTATTTGGAATAACTTTGATGATGGCTCTAAATCATTAGAGTATTATGCAGATGTTATTACTAAATTAGGTGCGGCAACCGCATCAAGCTCTGATGAAATTGCTCAAGGTTTACAGAAATTTGCTTCTGTAGCAGACACTGTAGGTTTAAGTTATGAAAAAGCAACTGCGGCATTAGCTACTGTTGTGGCTGAAACTCGTCAAAGCGCAGATGTAGTTGGTACTGCTTTTAAAACAATGTTTGCTCGTTTTTAGGGACTATAGTTGGGTGAAACTCTTGAAGATGGAGTTACATTAAATAAGTATTCAGAAGCTTTGAGTGTTATTGGAGTTAATATCCTTGATGCTAATGGTAATCTTAGAATTATGGATGATATTCTTGATGATACAGCAAAGAAATGGGATACAATAACTGAAGCTTAGCAAGTTGCTTTAGCTGAAACAGTTGCCGGAACTAGACAATATGCTTAGTTTATGGCAATTATGAATAATTATGATAAGATTCTTTCCAATCAAGGTTTAGCAGCAAATTCTGAAGGTACTCTTCAGGAACAAGCTGATATTTATGCTGAAAGTTGGGAAGCTGCAAGTAAAAGAGTGCGTGCAGCCGCTCAAGGGATTTATCAAGATTTAATTGATGATAAATTTTTTATTACTGCATTAAATGGATTAGAAAAAATTATTGGAACCGTTGATGGAGCAATAAAAGGAATTGGTGGATTAAAAACTATTTTATTAGCAGTTAGTAGTATTTTTGTTACAAAATATGCTAATGAAATACCAAATATTATATAGAAATTGATTGGCAATTTTAATGTTTTAACTGGTGCCGCAGAAAAAAATCGTATTCATATGATTCAAGATGCGAATGCTATTATACAATCAATTAATGCTGCTAATGCTGGTTCAAAAGGATTTTAGGCACAAGTTGCTTCTATGCAACTTGTATCTAAAATGACTACTGAATTAGAAACAAAAAAGAAAAATTTGTCTTAGGCTGAGATTTAGAGCTATCAATAGAAAATTCAAGAGGTATAGATGTATGGATAGGTAGCAATTGCTATTGGCCAAGAAATTGATGCACTCGAAAAATTAAGAAATGAGTAGTCTCAATCTATTCATTCTAAATTATATTAGAGTGGTAATTTAAACGCTAAAGACAATACTGCTGAAATTGCTGAACTTGAAAATAAAATTAGTAAATTACAAAGCACTTATACAAAAATGCTTGCAGATAATGAAAAAGGTATTAAAAAAGTTCGCAGAGAATTAGAAGCTGCTAAGCAAGAATTACAAGATTTATAGCGTATAAATGGTAAATCTGGTAGTTAGTTGTCTAAAGAATTTTAGAATGCAGCACAAAAAGCTGGCACAATGACTGCTGCTTATGGAGAAGCAACTAATAGAGTAAAAAGTTGGCAATAGGCCTTATCTTCCTCTGGTGCAGATCTTGAAAAAATAAAAGCAGAAATGCAAGCTTATTCTAGTATAATGAAATAGGCTGGACTTGATACTAGTGAATTTGATGCGGCTTTAAATAAAGGAGAATTATCTGCGACAAATTTACAAGAAGCTCTTAGTATATTAACGGATACTAATGGTAAATTAGCTTATAGTTTATATGATGCAGATGAAAAAGTAGAAGATTTAAAACAAGATTTATTAAATATGGGGATTCCTTAGGCTGAATTAGATGCTTTAGAAACAACCATGCGAAAAACAGGAGCTAGTTCATAGGAACTCGCTGCTGCCTTAGAGTAGTTAAAAAATAAATTTCAAACTTTAAAAGAGCATGCGATACCAGTATCAGAATAGCTATCTCGACTTGGTGGAGCAGTAATGGCTATAAGTTCCGCTTTAAATGCATTGAAAAACATTGGTAATATTTGGAATAACGAAGATTTATCTACTGGTGAAAAATTACTTCAAACATTAACTTCTATGGGAATGTTATTACCAGCTTTAAATACTTTACTTAATAAATAGACAATATCTGCTATTGCTAGTAGTTTTTCTTTGAAAGGACTTGCTGCAGCGCATGCTATTAATACAACTGCCACTGGGGCAGCCACTGGAGCTACTGTGGCTTTTGGCACTGCTTTAAAGGCTTTACCAATAGGATGGATATTAACAGCTATTGGATTGTTAGTGGGTGGAATAGCTTTACTTGCTAAAACAATTGTTACTCCTGCAGAAAAATTAAAGGGATTAAAGGAGTCTGCTAAAAATTTTACTGAAGCAACTGATACTGCTATTGAACATTGGGAAAATTTAAATCGTACTATTTCTAATTATGAAACTGCTTATTATGGCATCTCTTAGTTAACAAAAGGAACTTAGGAATTTACAGATGCTGTAAAATAGGCCAATGAAGAAGCAGAAAATCTTATTAATGAACTTGGTATGACTTTTGGTATAGATTATGTTTTTGATGCTAATGGAGTAAAAAAGTTTACTACTGAGGGATAGAAAAAGATTGAATAGGCTAATAAAAAGGCATAGCAAATATCTAATTATGCTTCTTATACAAACGCATATACAGAGCAAGAAACTAAGAATTTAGAATATTATGAAGGATAGAAAAAATTAAGAGAAGCCGGAAATCCTAATAAGGCAATCTGGGATTAGTATTAGGATGCTTCTAATTCTGAAATTGTTGGCTTATTAAAAAATAGTAATTTATTAGATTCTCCAGAAAAAATTAGTAAAATCGTTGGAAATATTCAAGCAGCATATTCAAAAGAATTTATTTAGGGATTAGATGAAGCAACCCTAGGGAAAATTATTGGAAATTATTTACAAGATACAGGTATTTTTAGGGAATCTGATGATAAAAATGCCGTAATAGATATTGCACAAATGTTTGCAAGTCTTGTTAAATAGCCTTATGTTGCTGCAGAACCAAATAATTATAATATACCGTATGCTTATAATTATGCAAATTTGAATGCGGGATTATTATAGAGTGCTAATTTAGCAAATAATGAATTAGCTTAGACTTATATAAATAATCATTCTATTACAAAAGACGAAATCGAATAGTATTAGAAAGATCATTATACTGCTGATGCTAAAGAGAGATTGTTAGCCAGAGGATTATCTGAAGATTAGATAAAAGCGGTTGTTGGAAAAGATAAAACTTTTAACACAGAATCTGATTATGAAGCATTTTTACAAATGATGGATGATCAAGCGAAAGCTTTAGAAAAAACTATAAATAGCATAGATTCTTTGTTAGAAACTAGTAAAGATAAAGATTTAATTACAAATTTATTAAATAATGATTTACATAAAATATCTGCAGAAGATATGCAGAGAATAGCCGCCGGTGAATTTGGAGAAGATTCTTTATTAAAATAGATATTTGATATTATATTTCCAGAAGAAGATTATAATAAATTTATTCAACAAGTTACAAAAGATTGGGATATAAATGACGTTTATAGAGCGAGTATAAAAGATATTAATGAAATTCGTGAATCTATAAAAAATTATAATAAAGAATTAAAATCTTTAAAATTAGGTGATGTAATCCAACCAGATATTTATGAAAAACTATCTGAAGGTGCGAAAACTTATTTCACGCTAATGGAAGATGGGACTTATAAATTAGTTGGAAATGCATAGCAATTACAAGATATTTTATTTAAAGAAACTACCGCAGATTTTGATACTAATTTACAAAGCTTATCTAATATTGAGAGTGGTAGTTTAACACCAGAAGATACTGCTAAAATTTAGGAGAATGCTATTTCTTATGCTATGGCTACTGAAACGTTAGAGTAGTTAAATTATGTAAAATAGCGTTTTAATGAAATTGGAATAGATACAGAAACTCAAACCTTAGCAGAACATGCTGCTCTTTAGGATTTAGCTACAAAATATGAATCTTGTACAGATGATTTAGAAGCATATTAGCATGCTTTAGGAACAGAAAATCAATAGTTAATAGCTAATGCTAAAGCGACTCTTGAATATTCTATTAGAGTTGCAGAATTGGCTGAAAAACATGGTTTTGATGCAAAAGAAACCGAAGCTTATGCAAAAAGATTAAAAAATAATTTAGCACCTTCTTATAAAGATGCTAATTTTAGTGTTTAGCAAATGGAAAAAGCTGCATTAAAAGCAGCTATATCAAATCAAAGACTTGATAGAGGATTACTAAATTTAAATAAGAATTTAGATACTTATAAAAAGAGTTTGTCTTCAGCGGATAAAAACTCTATTGAATGGTCTAATACAATGGATGCCCTTAAAACAGATTTGGCTGATATTGTAGATATGGATATATCTGTTTTAACAGATGAATTTGCTGAAAGTTTTTTAACAAATGCAGATAATGCAAACATTCTAACTTAGGCTTTAGATGGAAATGTTGAAGCAATAAAGACTCTTCGTGAGATGGCTGCTTAGGATATGATATTAAATATTGCTTCTAATCTTAAAGAAGCCGAAGGGGATGCCGAAGAATTTATGTCCCTTTGGGAAGAATTAAAAGCAAAAATGGGTGAAACTTTAACGGCTGGAGATATAGATCAAACAGAATTAATTAATGCTTTTAATGATCTTATTGAAAAAGGACATATGACCAAAGATGAAATTGAAGCTGCTTTATCTGGATTACATGTAGCTGCAGATATTGAAACTCAATATCATGAATAGGAAATGTAGGTTCCAACAACTGTTACAGAAACATATTCTGAACCAGGAGGAGAAATTCCTTATGAATATGTAGATGACGCAGGAGAAAAACATACTGGAACTTATAAAACTTGGAGAAAAGTCACAGCAACATATGAGGGTCCTCCTGTAACAGTCAAAGGTTATGTACCAACATACTCCATTAAGGGTACCACTGGTCCAGGTTCTTCAAGCTCTAAGATTGTAGGTAGTAATGGACCACATTTATCTCCAAATTCTGGAAAAGCTAAAGCAAATTCTAATTTTAATGCCAGATTTATTGATGATCAAGGAAATACAGCAACACCTTTTTCTTCTGCGGAATCAGCATCTGCAGAGCCAGTGGTAGTAAGAGGTTTTGAACCAGTTAATAATGAAGAAGCAATTGTTCCAAGTTATAGTTCTACCACAACAGGAATAAAAGATAATGAAAAAGATAAAGGTGGTGGCTCAGAAAAAGAACCAACTAAAGCCGCAGAACTTATAGAAGATGAAGAACACCGTTATGATGAATTAAATAAAACTCTTGAAGGTTTAACTTAGCAATTTGAACGTCTAGGAAAAGCAAGAGAACGTGCTTGGGGTAAAAATAAAATTACCCTTTTAGAGCAAGAAATCACAAAGCTTAAACAAATGCAACAAGTTTATGAGCGTTATTTAAAAACTGTTGCAGGTGATGATTGGGATAATTTGTCTAAAGTTCTTCAAAGCGGTGGAAATCTTGGTGCAATTATCGCATCTGGTAAGGCTGGGGGCAATCTTTAGAAAGATTTTAATAAAATTGTTTCATCTGTTGTTGGAGCTATTTAGTATAAAATAAAAGATGAAAATGGTAATGAAAGTCGCAAGGTAGAAGATTGGAAAGGATTAAAAGATGTTCTTGGTATTGATTTTGATTTAATGTTAGATGAATTTGGCTAGATTGCTAATAGAGATGAAATCGAAGAAGCAATAGAATCTTGGTGGAACAAAAATGTTGAGACTTGGAATAATATGACCGCAATTGAACAGTAGAACAATCCGGCTTATTGGGATCGACTTTCCGCCATTAAAGAGTATATGCAAAAGCTATTAAATCAATACGATGAATCTATTAATACCTTTACAGAATAGTCTGATAAATTATTAGATAATTTATATGAACAACAAGCTAAGGTTTATGAACATTTTAGATATAAAGTAGATCTTAAAGTTGAAATTAGTGAACGCTCTTTAAAACGTATTGAATATGCTATTAAAGTCCTTGGAGATAATATTTATAAAGTTCCAGAAGTAATGCGTTCTTGGTTTGATAAACGAGTTACAGATACAAAAGCAGAAGTTATTAATCAAGGCAGTACCTGGGCTTCTGCATATCAAGAAGCACAATCTCTCTATTCTTCTGGACAAATTAGTCAAGAAGATTATGTTTAGACTATTAAAGATGCTCAAGATGGTCTTTATGGTTGTGTAGATGCTTTGTTGGAGATCAATGAAGAAATGCGAGAATATTATAAAAATGTTCTTAGTAAAGTTAAGGATGAAATGTCTCGCATTACTAATGAAATGGATCATTAGCTTAATACTGTTCAACATCTAACTAATGTTCTTTCTCTCTTGGGCAGATAGACAGATTATGAAGCTATTGGTAAAATTCTTGATGCTCAATTACAAATGTCTCGCAACGGATATGAAGTATCTAAAGCATAGACAGAAATGTATCGTCGTCAAGTTGCTGATGCAGAGGCTACTCTTTAGGAATTATTAGCCGATGGTATTTCTGAGGCAGCATTAGAAGAATGGAAAAATGCTGTTCTTTATCCTGCTAAAGAAGCTCTCCTTGAAGCTGAATCTGAAATGCAAGCTGACTTTGAAGCTTATCTTGAGGTTATTAATTCTATTTATGAAAACAGAATTAATCAGATTTATCAAGATTCAGAACGTCGTTTATCTGGTGCCTGGGGCAGTTTTGATTAGGTTAATAATGCCTTAGAGCGTCAGCATGCCCTTGATGATGAATATTTGACTAAAACAAATTAGATTTATGAAACTAATGTTCTAATTAAAAAATTGGCTGAAGATTTAGATAAAACAAATAATGATGCGGCTAAATTAAGAATAAAGAATTTTTCTGCTGAAATTGAAGGTTTGCAATAGAAAAATAA
>AUXO012077946.1_pt1 | contig 14090 bp, 8 predicted proteins | sample 768731 | NCBI WGS metagenome assembly AUXO01 (sample SAMN02715735, study PRJNA202380) | gut metagenome | biome: sheep rumen | host: Ovis aries | place: New Zealand: Palmerston North | reverse complement strand
ATTCCTATAGGTGCATTTGCAACATAGTTTCCTTCTATATTAACCTTTTTATCTGCACAGTATGCTTTGATTCCGGCAACCTCCTCAGGAATAACTGAGCCGCCACTCTTATGACTGATATTCTTTACAGTGTTACCTGCAATAATGACATTATCATAATCCTTTGTGAAGATTCCGTAATTATATGCTTTATCAATTGAGTTATTGCTGATAGTAAGTGTATTAGCTGATGCTGCATCTGCATCTGCATTATAAACTACTGCAGTAATAGCCTGATCCTTAGCATTTGTTATCTTGTTATTATTTATAGTATCTTCCTTCTTGGATGATTTAGCAAAATCAAGAGCGATCGGATTCTCACTTCCGTCTATTGTGTTTCCCTCGATTACGTAACCTGAACCTATAATTCTTATTGAATATTTGTCGATATTTGAAATAGTGTTGTCCTTTATTGTTACGTTCTCTGCGTTATAGACACCGATTCCTCTCTTGGCAGTTTTTATGCTATTTCCCTGAATAACAGAACCTGTCTTTGTAGCTCCGATTCTGATACCTGAAACATCATCTGCAGTTGCACCTGATTCAGATGAATTGAAGGATACTGTATCTACTGTATTTCCGGCAATTGTTGCTTTATATCCGTCAACATATATACCGTAGTTCTTTGTATTGATTACCTTATTGTTCTGAACAGTAACTGAAGGATTATTTGCAGTAAGTCCCGGTTCAACCTGAACAAGAATACCACGATATACAGTATTGCTGATTGTGTTTCCCTTTACAATATTTCCGCTTGATCCGTAATTACCATATCCCAGATAAATTCCATATCTTGCTTTGTCTGCGTTGTTATTCTCTATGGTTAAATTATTTGAAGAAGCACACTGGATGAAGTCTCCACTTGAACTATTTAATACGTTTCCTGAAATTGTTCCTCCATCTGTAAGAGATGCTGTTATAGCATTTCCCTTTATGTTTTCAAAATAGTTATTTACAATAGTTATACCACTGTTCTTTGTTGTTATTCCCTTGTCTGCGTGATGTGTTCCGACTCCGCCGATAACATTTTTAAATGTACAGCCGGCTACTTTTATGTTTTTACTTGGTGTGTCGTCATAAGGCTTGGATTCTGAAGTTATACTGCTTGCAAAATCAAAATGAACAGCTTCCATATTCAGAACATCATCTATATCTACAGGCACATAGAAATCCTGAAACGTTGAATTCTGAACTGTTACATCCTTACATCCATCAATAACAAATGCATGATCGCCTCTTACATTCTTGATTGTTGTATTATGAATATTGATATTCTGAGCATGAGCAAAGTAGAATACAGTCATATTTATTCCTGTACCATCACTATATCTCTCCCTGCTTGCACTCTGTCCGCAGTCCCAAACACCACCGTATATCTCGACATTTTTGAAGCTGTCATATCCACCGGCTCCTGAACCATCAAACCACAGCATTGTGCTGTCGCCCTCTTCATTACTTCCTCTTTTAATTGTTGCATTATCATCAAGATGAAGAATAGTATTCTCACCAATCATAAGTGATGAACCGTTTTCAAGCAGATATGTACCTGCCGGAACATATACAACTGATGGATTTGAAGGTGTAGCAGCTGCTGCAGCTCTGGAAAGTACTGCATTTATTCCTCTACTAGCATCTTTCTGACCTGTATTATCAACATTATCAACTACATACTCATTATTTGCGTCAACCGATGAGCCGATCAGATCTGCATCTCCGGGACTTGCCTCATCATTAACGATTTCCTGTGATTCTTCCCCATCTATACTACCTTCCGCTTCCTCCGCATGGGCTATAAGCGTACCTGGAATACCACTAAACATAAGGCCTATAGCCATAACGAAAGAAAGAATAAATGACCATATTTTTCTCTTCATATACAGCACTCCTTTCCGTCTGATATTTTTTTTATAGTAAAAGATATTAATCTTTGATCTATCTTACTGATTCAAGGATAACACCAAGATTCTCTTTTTCTGTCTTGTCTAACTCACTCTTGGCGAAAATCATATCCTTTATTCTCGTTTTTCCGTATTTGGCCAGAACTATAAAAGCATCACTGTTTACAGCTTCCATAGTTGCATCTGCACTATCTATTATATTCTTAGATGTCTCGACTTTTATGTCCTTATTAACCTTAGCCAGTTCTTCTTTTATCATACTAACCAGCTCATCATCCTCAGATTTTTTATCCACTGGAATAATTGCAATCTTCTTTTTATCCTTTAATAGTGAGATATTAAATGCAAGTCTCTTGCAGCACTCTTCACGTTTACTATGTGATTTTGAAACTGTTCCGAACATCTTCATGTCTACATATGCAACATCCAGAGAGTTTCTTACTGAATCATTAAATATAAAAATAAGTAAAAAGATTCCGGCTATCAGGATAAATCCTCCGGCTCCACCTACTATCGCATACTTCAGAAGCTTCTTCTTACTGATAGTTGCCGGAGTTTCTGTAGGCTGCATTCCGCCCTGAGGTGTTGAAGGATGATCGATTATATCTACTTTGTCAATCGATGCAAAACTACCAATTCTGTTGGTGAACTCTTCCAGAACAGCCTCATTTATAAGCTTTGCTCTGTCCGGATCAACATCAGATACAACCACCTGCATCATATTGGCACCAAGCATATTTTTGTTTACCATCCACTTCAGGTCATTCGGAGTAATTTCCTTCATATCATCGTAGCTGTGAAGATCCAGCTTATCTATAACATTCTGAAGAGCTTCATCGCTTACTATAAGCATTAAAGCATCCTGCTGATAACCGTAAAGCACTTTGGATATATCCAGGCTTTCTCCACCCTCGATGCTGTCAAAGTTAAAATCGATATAGAGTTTGGCTGCCGAATTGTATGTATCTGCAGGCGGAACAGCATCCGTGTATATTCTCTTGTCAGCAGTAGTTGCATAAAATGCATCATGATTCTGATTTATTATCGTATTGATAACTGCCTTATCCGCAGCTGTTGTAGATGCTATCTCAGCCTTCTGCTTCTTGTAACTAAATCCCAACATACCTCCGGCACATATACCTGCTATAAGTATTATGAGAATTGCATTCTCCCACAGATATATGAAATATTGCCTTAGATCAACTATTCTTTCTTTAACTTCCATTTTGAACCTCTCTGATTCCATTTTTTTATTTCACGTCAAACGACTTAAGACTCAGTTTCTCTATATTACTTATAACGGATATTTTACCGTTTATTAATACTTTGAAACTGTAGGTGCCGCTCTTAATACGCTTTCTGTCCAGTCTGCATTTAAAACCAGAGAACTGAACATCCTTTTCGCTGTATAAAACCTCCGGCAGATCTTCCCTGAGGGCATGACCTGTTGAGATGATATACGACCTGTCCTTTCCTTCAAGTACAAGTTTAGTATCATTAAATACCGTATCCTCACTACCTTCACAAAAAGCCCAGCCTTCTATGTAGATGCTCCAGTCAATATCTGCAATATCTACTGAATACTTTATGCTTTCATCTACTTCGTAAGATGCGAGATTATCTGTCTCAATTATATCGTATATGACATCTTTTTCAAAGTTACAGGTAAAATCGCCCTTTTGCTGATTCAGATTTATATTATAGTTCGGATCATGCTTCTTAAATAATGGATGGGCTGCATAGAGTCTATCCTGTTCATCCATAAGCCTCTCAAACTTTGTAGTATCCAGAGCATCCTTGCCCCTGGTCACTGATTCATAGTGATAAAGCACTGCATCATTTCTTAATACATTGAAATAACCATTTTCCAGAAGCTTGAAACATAGATCAATATCGTTATATGCTACAGCATATTCTTCATCAAATCCACCGACTGCTTCGAACTTTTTCTTTTCAATCATAAGACATGCAGCTGTCACTCCTGATACATTTACACTCAGCTTATTTCGTCCGAAGTGGTACTTCTCACTGTCATCCTTTCCCATCAGGCAGTGCATCGGTCCCATATCTATACTTATTATACCAGCATGTTGTATAAGTTTTGTGTCCGGATAAAGAAGTTTTGCTCCAACTGCACCTGTATGAGGAAGTCCGGCTTGTCCAACCATCCTTCCAAGCCATTTTTCTTCTTTTATCACGATATCATCATTGAGGAATAAGAGAAAATCGCCCTCAGCCGCATTGGCACCGGTATTACACATATAGGAGAAATTAAACTCAGCCGGTTCATATATATATTTCGCCCTGGCCTCGTCAACTATTTTCTTGTACTTTGCCTTATTATCCTCGCTGCTTCCGTTATCTACGACTATTATCTCATAGTTCTTATATTCTGTTTTTTCCGTAAGCGACCCAAGACACTTTTCAAGAAGTTCGGGATTATCCTTTGACGGTATAATTATACTTACCATCGGGTCATTTTTCGGAGTATAGTTAACTCTGAAACGACGGATACTTCCTATCCATTCAACCTCGCCCTCTATATCTCTCCTGCGAAGAGCAGCCTTTCTGCATCTCTGCGAAAGCCGAAGAGTATTCTTCTCTTCCGGTGTAAGCGTCTCTCCTGTATAGGGAAATGCACCTATCAGCCTCATATGATATAGAATCTTGGATATATGCGCTATTTTTTTAGTTTTCTCGGTAAATCTCAAATGAAGATCATACTCATGGCAACCGTCGTATTTAGGATTAAACCCGCCAATCTTTTTAAGAAGATCTGTTCTGTATACTCCGGAATGAGCTATATAGTCTATTGACATCAGCGTATCCGGCGACCAGTCTGGTTTGAAGAACGGAGTATATCTGGTTATTCCATCATCACCCAGTCTATCCTCATCACCATAGATAAAATCAAGAGAGCTTTTTTCATTCAAAAGCTTTGCCACTTCGTAAAGTGCAAACGACGATAAAGTATCCTTTGAAGAAACAAATGTAATAAACTGACCCTTGGCCATCTTGATTCCAATATTCATCATCTCTGATGTATCAAGAGTTCCCTTGCCGATTTTTACACGAATATTCTTATCGGATTTGATCTTTTTAATGCTGTTTAAGTATGCTTTTATCTCTGACGGTGCAGAGGAATCCGATACTATAATTATCTCTCTGTTTTTATAGGACTGGTCTATTATTGAATCCAAACAGGAATTCAGATATTCCTCTGGAGAATCGCCCACTTGAATTACGACTGAAATAAGAGGTTCATAGCTGAGCTTCTCAGCTTTTTCATACCCACTCTCCTCATTTTCAATCCATTTCATATAATCCCCGCCGGTCTCAGAAAGAAGCTGATCATATCTTCTCTTATAAAGATCACGCGGATCTTCTTTTCTTCTTTTTTCTCTCTCCTTATTCCTCTTTTCCTCAAGTCTGAGTCGTTCCTTTTCCTCTTCCTTAAGTCTAGGCATCTTCTTCGTCATCACATAGATTCCGTAAAGAGGATTTCTGATGCCCTTTTTCATAAGAGCCATCTTCTTTTCCATGAAATTAATACGGCCAAGACGGCTGTTAAGCAGGTCATTTTTTTCTTCTAATTCATCATCTCTGTCTCTGACTGTATCTATTTTTTCTTTTGTTGCTTCTACCTGATCATAGAGCTCGCGTCTGAGAGCTTCTATCTCTTCTCTTAACGCTTTGTTTTCCTTCTCATAATCATTCATATCTTCTGATCCTCCTTCGGTCTTGTCCTCCGGATTCTTATAATTACCCAGATACATATATTTTCTGTTTTCACCGTGAACCATCAGCTGAAAACAGTCATCCATCTTCTCATAAAGATCTATATCCTCATCTTCGAGGCCAAAGGCTCTCAGGAAATCCCTTACTTCAAATCTACGACTCAGGCTTTCCGCCTCCTCCACATAGAGATATCTGATTACCCTGTATCTTATGAAGTCCTTCGGAACAGGAAAGTCGAGAACCCATTCATAGTCGAGACATATAAGTCCATGTTCTGTCTCGATAAAGTTGCTGAGTATGCTGTCAAGATTACTGAGCTTAAGCGCCGGAGTTCCCTCCTTCGGAGTACAGCCCGGAAAATTATCTGAAAAGCTCTCCGTCATCTCAAATGGCAGCTGATACTCTTCTCGTACATCCAGAACCCTGTCCATTAGAACGCCCAACTTATTTATCAGAGCATCCTTTTCATCATTTGCAAGATCCACATCTGAGATTAGAGCCTTTCCTTCCAGAAACTCAAAGCTGAGTCCATCCCTGTAATCGGAATAAGGTATAACTGTAATGGATTTGTAGTAATCCTTAAGCTTTCCGTAGTTAGCTCTGATTGTCTCTATATGTGACTTTGTTTCATCAAAAGAAGGCAGCTTTACAACGAGCTTCTTTCCATTTTCCTCTATGATCTTCGTTGTCACCTGATACATCGGAGCACGAAGTGAGTTGTATTTTGCATATAGAACCTCTGACATACTAACTCCCATTTCTATTAAGCTAGTGTTACCCTCTTCTCACATATGTATATATATGATGATGACTTATTCTCATCTCTTCGTATCTCCAAGGGGAAGATGTAATCCGGTGATGCGAAGTATTTATCCTTTATCAGAAAACCTTTTTCCGTAAGCAGAGCCTCGGCCTTCGGATCATCACCTGCCACGAGTAAAAGCCCTTTATCTCTTAAGCTTTTTTCTGCAAGCAGAAGCTTCTCCTCCGACAGCTCACCGATTATGGAAGCATACTCAAAGCCGTTTTTGACTCCGTCAGCCTTATCATAGGACTCCACCTGAATTATACTCAGGTTCTCAGCCTTCTTATTTCGAACACGGTTAACTATACATTTTCTTTCGTCTACATCAACTGCGACTACTTCCCTTACTCTTTCCGTAAAAAGCCCCGTCACAGCACCGCACTCGGCTCCTATTTCCAGGAGATCGGACTCAGGATCAAAATCATACCAATCATATACATTTTGCCTGATATGGGACAGATTGTAGAGATACTCCCACTTACTTTCGTGGGTAAGAAACTCTTCAAGGTCCGGCTCAGTATTTATAATGTTTATCAGCTCGTCATATATATCCATATCACTTACCTGACTTATGCCTTCTCTATCTTCACCTCGGAATTCATATCATAGAATCCAACTGTATTTTTATCAGATACAACTGTAATATTCAGAACATCATACAGTCTGTCATGTGCAACCAGGTCACTTCCAACAAAGCTTGTACAGCTCATCGAAAGCAGATACTCTCCTCCCTGCAGGTTCATCTCCTGAGTGAAGCTTGCTACATATACATCACCCTTTGAGGCTTTTCCGACACTCGCTTTTTCATACATAGTGTTGGTACCTGTGATGTCCTGTCCCTTAAGTGTTTTAAATGTATAAGTGAAAATCGGATCTTCCACATCCTCTTTGAATTCTACCTTGGATTTAAGTGTGAAACGACCACCCTTCAAAATAGTAGTCGTGAGATTTCCCTCATCATCAAAAACACCTATATCTATTATTTTAGCCTTTCCATCCCCGTACTCATCCAGATTCGGGTTAAGGTCAAAGCTGTCCTTCCAGAGACTTCCTTCAGATGGCTTCTTTTTCTCAGTCTGCTCCTGTGGCTTCTTAGCCGTCTTTTCTTCACGCCTCTGCTCACGTTTTTCTTCGAGCTCTTTTTCCTGTTCGATAAGTTCCTCTACCGTCATACCGGTCATGAGCTTCTTATACTTATTTATGATATCAATCGGCACACCCTCTGATATCTTCCTGCCGTGATCAAGAAGCAGAGCCTTGTCACAGTACTTCTCTATAGATGAGAGATCGTGGCTTACAAAAAGTATGGTCTTGCCGTTCTTCTTAAACTCCTCAAATTTCTTGAAGCATTTCAGCTGGAAGAAAACATCTCCTACCGAAAGTGCCTCATCGACAATGAGAATCTCCGGATCGATATTTATCGCAACTGCAAATGCAAGTCTGACAAACATACCTGAAGAATAAGTCTTGACCGGCTGATACACAAAATCTCCGATATCGGCAAACTCCAGTATCTCGTCCATCTTCTGATCAATCTCTTCACGACTGAAGCCTATCATAGTACCGTTCAGGTATACATTTTCTATACCTGTATACTCCATATTGAAACCGGCACCGAGTTCCAGAAGTGCGGAGATTCGTCCGTTTATCTGAACGTCACCGGCTGTCTGATTCAACACGCCTGTGATGATTTTAAGTATCGTGGACTTACCTGCTCCGTTGGTTCCGATAATTCCGACACATTCACCACGCTTAACCTCAAAGCTTACATTTCGAAGAGCATAATGCTCCTTGTATTTCTTCTGCTTTGTAAGTCCAAGCGACTCCTTCAGGCGGTCAACGGGCTTATCATAGAGCTTATAAAGTTTTGTGACATCTTGAATTTTAATTGCTATTTCGTCTGCCATGTCCTCATTTTCCCCTGAAAGTGTGTGTTAAAGCACATCAGCAAAATGTACCTTGAGCCTTCTGAATACCTTAACTCCGAGACCGAAGATAAGTATCGTAAGCACCCAGAAATATATAGTCCAAACCAGAGTATCACCCTCCCAGAACCATTTCTTATCAAGGAGACTGTCTCTGAATCCACTTACCACATAATACATAGGGTTTATCTTGAACAGCTTATGCACAAATGGACTTAGCATATTATCTGCATTCCACATAATAGGTGTGAGCCACACTCCCACCTGAAGGATAAATATATTGATAAACTGTCCCAGATCCCTGAAAAATACAACTATTGATGAGCTAAGATATGAAAGTCCCAGCACGAAAACCATATTGCAAATAATATAGTAAAACAGCTGAAGTGCATATATCGTAGGCACATATCCCATAAAGCAGCAAAGGATGATTGCAAATCCGATAAAGAAACAGTGCACTATAAAAGCTGACATTACCTTGACAAAAGGAAGTATATCTATGTTGAATACCACCTTCTTGACCAGATAATTATAATCGGTCATAGCATTCGTTCCGCCGTTAAGCGCATCCGAGAAGAAGAACCACGGAATTATACCTACTACTATGAACAGAACAAAAGGATGCTGACCTACGGTTCCGGCTCTGAAGCCGACCGTGAAGACGAACCAGTATACCGCTATCGTGACGATAGGCTGGATAAACGCCCAGATCATACCGAGATATGATCCTGCGTATTTGGTCTTGAAGTCATTCTTTGCGAGCGTGAGTGCTAGCTTTCTATTCTGATATATCTCCACAGGAATATCTATCAAAGAATAGAAATGTATCAGCACATAAAGTGCAACAAGATCCAGAATTGCACAGATTACAATATCCAGAACCAGGCTCTTAGTCTTGTTTTTTTCGTTATAACGTCTGAGAATCTCATCCTTATGGAACTGAACCAGCATATTCGGATCATCACCACCGGCATCAATAACCAGCATCTCCGGATCAGTATCCTGTATGTGTTCTCTTCGAGTGATACCCACCTGATTTTTTTCTTTTGTGAGCTGATCAAGCGGAATATCATATCTGATATCTGACAGTTCAAAATAAACACTATAGAGCACTGTTTTTCCTTCGAACTGTCCCAGGTCGAATCTCAAATTATCATAAGCAATCGGAAAATCAAACTTAAGAGTTTCTATCTCTCCCGTTCCATAGTTTTTAGTCTTGCTGCCATTTCCGTACCCGCGGTACTGAGCAGTGCAGCTGTTTGTATCTGTAAAATCACCGCCAGCCTTGGAGTAATAAATCTGATAATCATCATCCTTATTACTGGACAACTCAACTACAAACTTGACGCCTTCAGAATCTATATCCGAGTAGTCGATCTTCCAGAACACTATTAAGTTGAGAAGTATAACGAATAAAAAAAACAGTATTCGCAGTAAACTCTTTTTATCCATTTCCCAATTTTCCTATACGATTTATTTACAGTCCTCTTTCAGCCTTGTAAGCCGTGATTCCATCCCACTTCTGGTCCTTGTCAGAAAGTGTCAGATCTGCTTCTGTCATCCCTTCAGGCATAGGCCATTCCACGCCAATCTCAGGATCCTTCCAGAGGAGACCGCCCTCATCGTTTGGATGATAGAAGTCGGTACATTTGTAACAGAACTCTGCATAGTCTGAGAGTACTATGAAACCATGAGCAAAATTCTTTGGTATCATAAACTGCTTCTTGTTCTCAGCTGAGAGTAGAACTCCATACCACTTACCGAAGGTCTTGCTGCCCTCTCTCAGATCAACAGCAACATCAAATACTTCACCATTTACTACTCTTACCAGCTTGTCCTGTGGGAATTCCTTCTGGAAATGTAATCCCCTCAGAACACCTTTCTTGGAAGCACTCTGATTATCCTGTACAAATACATAATCCATGCCCGCTTCCTTCATATCATTCTCATTATATGTCTCCATGAAGTAGCCTCTGTCATCACCAAATACAGTTGGTGTTATGACCTTGAGTCCTTCTATAGTTACTCCATCTACTATACAATCTTCAACCTTTATCTTACCCATTTTTTCTTATCTCCGTTCTCATTACAGCAAGTCAATTAGGACTGTTCTCCACTGACTCACTACTATTCTATTATATGGCTTACATCCCCGGTCCATCGCTGTCATCAGGAAGAACCCAGCTTCCGTCAGGTGCCTGAACAGCTCCCGGAGTATTTTCTGTTATGACATTTCCGTCAGGATCGAGATATACGACTCCGCCCTCGTTTGGTGACACAATAACCGCACCCGGACCTTCTGCAGGAGCTTCTTTGTCATCTGAAGCTTCCTCGTCAGTACTCTCTTCGGTAGCTGCTTCGGTATCCTCTTCCTCGGACTCCTTCTTGTCCTTCTCGTCCTTGTCTTCCTTCTTCTGCTTATCTTCTTCCTGAGTTTCCTCTTCCTCTTCAGGTTCTGCCTCAGGTTCAGTTATTCCTTCTTCCTGCCTCTTCAAAGCTTCTTTTCTGTCGGCGGCAGTTTTTCCAGGAAGCTCGCTTTCATCAACTGTAAATGGTGAAACGCTTACACCCAGATCCTTCACACTGTCAGGATCAACTCCGAGTCTGCGACATGCCTCTTCATAATAATCATTTCTAGCCCATATCTGTGTACTGGTAGGAATGAGCTTATAATTATTTACTATGAAGTAATATGCCTCCGGAGCGTAGTCAGCCATCTTGTGTCCCCATGTCTCATAACCAAGCTGGAAGATGGCAACCTTGGTAGGATTTTTGATAAATTCCTCTATATCCTTCTTTCCAACTGAATCCCACATCCAAGGTGTGCTGACAGATGGTCCGTCTGTCACACGCTGTGCTGTATAGCTTATGGTATCGCATACATTTGTCTGCCATACCCTGTCCTCTTCATCAATAACCGCTGCAAGAACATCTGTATCTGCCTTGTAGCTGTTGAACGCTTCTCCGCTTATGAAGCCTACAGACATCTGGAAATCTGAGAAGAATGCAAGCCCCATGATTCCTATGATCACGCAGGTTGCGCATCTCTTCGCCATACTTTCCTTGATGAAATTATCCTTATTTTTGAACATATACTTAATAAGGACAAATGATGAAAGAAGTGCTGCAGTTCCGATAAACGGTACGCCGTGATAATTGAAAAGTCCTCTTGTGCCAAAGGAGAATGCAAACATATATACTGCAACTCCGGCGATTATTCCATACTTTCTTGCAAGTCTGTAAGAGAAGTAGATAACGCTTACAAACATAAAAGCCTTGAATACAAACAGAACTGTTATATCTGTTGCCAGAAGGTTAAGTGCATATGAGCATGGAGCTGTAATTCCTGTCACGAGTGTTGAGAAGATTCCTCCTCCGATACCATTCATATACTGTGGATAGTACAGTCTGTTTATTGTATATGCACAGAATCCGAAATCGTGGAACGAATGTGTCGCCAGCATATAGATGACCATAAGCACCCACGGAATGGCCATGAAAGCTGCAAGCTTGAGGTACCTCTTAATCATCATACCCCACCACTCGCCGCGGCTCTGACCACTTTCAATTCTCCATTTTATCTCCATTCCGATAACGCCAAGTCCCAGGAAGAACAGAGCGAATACCATAAGGAATGCGGTACCAAATGTAAACACGACCGCTATACTCATTCTTATACAGCTAGCTATACTTATGTCCCGTTTTTTCAAAAACATAAGAAATTCCAGTATGAATATCTGTGCACCTATAACGCATAAATGCTCTGACAGTATCTGGGTCGCAAAGTCTATATGCTGAAGAATTGCATGATAAACAAAAGGAGTTATTATAAGTATCCATTTGTTTACATACCTTCTATATGCAAAAACAAAATATGTCCAGAAAGCGGCGAACATGATATAGAAACAAAGTCTCTGAAGTGTTGCCGTATGTGCTCCCAAAAAATAGAAAAAGCAGCTGAAGAAGTAGGTCCACGGCATATGCTGTGAAGGAATATCCTTATAAAGGATCTTGCCCTTTGCCATCTCATAACCTATGGAATAAACATCCAGCTCATCCGGATCAAACCATACGTTATATATATACTTCAGCTGTATAAACAGGAATACGAGGAAGAGACCTATGGCTCCCAGGATGTACTTTCTCTTTCCGTACATAACCCAGCTAACGAGTCCATTTGTGCCCGCTTTAGATTTAGTCACCGGCTTGTTACTTCCATCCGAAGGTTTCTTCTTTACTGTTTCCTCGCCCTCGTTCTTGATACTCTCAAGTCTCTCCTTTATCTTCGACTCCATTTTTTCACTATCAACCTTTACATTTGATTTAACCATGATTTTTTATATCCTCATCAAAATTTATCCTCTCCTCTTCAATTACCAGAGGCCGGTTCATAACTCTCTTATTGATACTCATTATATATTCTCCCATGAATCCTATGGAGAACAGCTGAAGCGCACCAAGAAATGTTACTACGATGATAAGTGGTGCCATACCAGCTTCAAATCCATGCCAGTTTGTCAGTTTTAAAATGAGATAAATAAGTCCCACCAGGATACTGCCAAGTGCGATAAATGCACCGAAGAAGGTACAAAGTCTCAGACCTATCTTCGTATAGGAAGTGAAGGACAGCATCGCTGCATCATACAGAGTATAGAAATTGTTATGAGTTTTACCTGCTCTTCTCTCAGGCTGCTCATACTCTATCTCCTTGCGTTTGAAACCAAGCTCTGAGACAATTCCTCTCAGGAAAGGTGTCGGATCCTTAAGCTCTCTCAGGACCTCGATAAAATCACGATCATATAATCCTGAACCAGTAAAATGTTCTATCTGCTCAACATCAGAGAACTTCTTGATAAACTTATAATAGGTCGATCTCAGCTTATACATAAGCTTGCTCTCTTTACTGGAGGTCTTGATTCCTATAACTATCTTGTAACCCGATTCCCACGCTTCGAGATACTGCGGAATCAGATCAAGTGGATCCTGGAAATCGCATACCATCGAAACTACGCAGTCACCTGTTGTCTGAAGTATTCCGTAGTAAGGAGAATTGAACTGTCCGAAGTTCTTGGCATTAAAAATCGCTTTGACTTTTTTATTCCTCTTACATATCTCACGAAGAAGTGGTCTTGTATTGTCTGATGAATCATTATCAATAAAAAGAAGCTCGTAATCATACTGAGGGAGTTGCCCCTCAAACAGATCCTTTATAGCGTTGCTCATCGGAACAACATTTTCCTCTTCGTTATAGCATGGTATCAAAATGCTTATTTTCTTTTTTCCCATGTCGTCACCTTCTATGGATTCTCTTTTGCCCACTCAACAGTTTTCTTGATTCCTTCAAGGAATGATGTAGTGGGTTTATAACCTGTATCAGCCACTAGCTCCGATATGTCTGCCACAAGATGCATAACCTGATCCGGATTGTATTCTCTCTCTCCGATTCCCACCTCAAGATCAGGATTTATCGCATCTCTTATAGCATATATATAATCCTTAAGCAGCATATTTGTTCCGGAGCCGATCATATACGACTTCTGATCCACGCCCTTCTCAGCAATTGCTACAAAGGCCTTCGCACAATCCTCGGCATAGATGTAGTCCCAGACCTGCTCGGCAGGTGTAAACTGCATCCTTTCCCCTTTAAGCATCGCCCTGATTGCTGACATAACCATCGTATAGTCA
>AUXO018510712.1_pt1 | contig 14093 bp, 18 predicted proteins | sample 768731 | NCBI WGS metagenome assembly AUXO01 (sample SAMN02715735, study PRJNA202380) | gut metagenome | biome: sheep rumen | host: Ovis aries | place: New Zealand: Palmerston North | reverse complement strand
TGAGATTGCATATGCAATCACTCGTGGTAATTCATGAAAATGCAGATCAGGAACTGGACGTCAGTGTATCTGCGGCAGACGACGCGCTGCACATAACACTGGAGTGTCCGGATACAGTTCCGTACACAGAGATCGAGGAGTGGACGATCACGGGATACCGTATTGCTGATGCAGCAGGAAATACCGTGATGGAAAATGAACCTGCAGAGTGGTCTAAAGCATCTGGAGAAACGGTTGAGCTCATCGTACCGTTGGCACTGCAGAAACAAGGCACTTACCGCCTGGTGATCACGGAGTTCACGGGACGCAGGAAAGCCGATCAGGATCTCCCGGTCAGAGGAAACTGGGAATGTACATTTGAATACTGAATCAAAAAAGAGCAGTTCATCATGAGCTGCTCTTATGCTGCTAATAGACCATTGCTTCCCAGACATTTCCGGAATGACCGATCGAGATGACTGTTCCGAATGTTCCCAATACGCAGGCTGCGTGTCCGGGTTCGTTCAGCCACCAGTTCAGGTTGGATTCCACGGAATTGCCGTATGCGACCAGGATCTCCCATACCATCGAACCATGCGGTTCCCCGACCTGTTCCATGACCGTATGATACGGTGTTCCATCAGGTCTTGTATGGCTGAGGAAATATGTGCATTCCTGTGCGCGGATCGCGGAAGCAGTCATGCCTGCGTCGCTTGCCAGCACATACGGATACAGACCGTATGCTGCACGTACCGCATTGATCGCTTCAAACATTGCATACACGGAACCGTCGTCATTGATCATCAATGTGGAAAGATCAACATTTTCGCCCGGTGCCAGGACCGGCGTATATACCTCTACCTCCAATGAGGCTGTGTCGGAATGACCGTGCATATTTGTGACCGTATAGTTTACCGTATACGTTCCGTTGACTTCTGTGTTGACATCGCTGTCGACACTGAGCGCCGGAAGGATGCCGGAACCGTCTGTGATCTGTGCAATGTATTCCAGCGGATCAAATTCAGAATTCTTTTTGACCGAAACTGTTTCTGCTGTAAGCAGCACGGAAGGATCGTCTGACAGGATATTCCTGATCAGGACCGGTACAGACAGTGCTGTGCCGACGCCTGTATCGTCATTCACGAAGTCGATATTGACGACAACAGAGTTCAGACCGGCCGATACCTGTGAGAACGGGCTGACACTGATCACGGTATTTTCTGCATCGTATTCATCATAATACCGGGACAGAACTGTATGCTTGATCGTTTCAAGCGGCTGTGTATCAGAGGATTCCAGCTCTATGATCTGGAGATCCGTTTGACTGCCGTCCGGTTCTTCGGCACTGATCACCGGCGTGCCTGCAAGCACATATGTCAGTGCCGCAAGCAGCGGCAGTATTCTTTTTTTCGTACTTTTGTAGGTCATAATCGGGATTTTAGTGTTCCCGGCAGGAAATTGCAAGCAAAATGCCGATTTCATGCAAATTTCCCATAATCATAACGCTTACACAGCTTTTTTTAGGTATACTTGTGGATATGAAAACAGTAATTCAAAGAGTAAGCGAAGCTTCTGTGACGATCGACGGAAGCGTACACGGAGCGATCGGGACCGGGTATATGATCCTTGTAGGCATCAGGGATGAAGATACCGAGGCGGATGTCAGAAAGATGGCTGACAAGATCATGAAGCTCCGTATATTTGAAGATGCGGCAGGCAAGATGAATCTGTCGCTCGCACAGGTTGACGGTGCGGTATTATCCATCTCACAGTTCACACTGTACGCTGACTGCAAAAAAGGCAACAGGCCGAGTTTTGACAAAGCAGGCAAGCCGGAACATGCAAAAGAGATGTATCTTTATTTTAATGAGTACATCAGATCGCAGGGATTCCGGGTAGAAGAAGGGATCTTCGGAGCAGAGATGAAAGTCCGTCTGCTGAATGACGGACCGGTCACGATCCTGCTGGACAGCGAAACACTATAGGAGGACGGTATGGCAGTAGTTATTTACGGGAGCGAGGTATCCCGCAGACTGAAGGAAGAAATGAAGGAGGAGATCTCCGGATATCTTTCACAGGGTATGCGTGCGCCTCAGCTTGGTGTTATACTTGTCGGCGACAATCCTGCCTCCGTTTCCTATGTCAGAGGAAAGAAAAAAGCTGCCGAAGCAGTGGGGATCAGTCTGAATCTGATCCATATGCCTGAAGAAACAGCACAGGATGAGCTGGAACGGGCGATCACCGGACTGAATGATGATCCGGATACGGACGGCATTCTGATCCAGCTCCCGCTGCCCAAGGGACATGGGCTGGATGAGAACAGAGCGGTGCAGCTTGTTGATCCGGGCAAGGATGTCGATGGTCTGCATCCTGTCAATGTCGGACTGCTTCATTCCGGACTGGACGGCTTTGTGCCGTGCACGCCGATCGGCATCATGCAGATCCTGAAGGAAATGGGCTGCGATCCGGACGGGAAGCGTGCAGTCGTAGTCGGGAGATCAAAGCTTGTCGGTTCACCTGTCGCAAGACTTCTGCAGAACGCCAACGCAACGGTGACTGTGTGTCATTCACACACAAAGGATCTGAAGGAGATCTGCCGGAATGCGGATATTCTCATCGCGGCGATCGGCAGGCCGAAATATATTACGGCTGAATATATCAAAACAGGTGCATATGTAGTGGATGTCGGCGTCAACCGAATGGAAGACGGGCATCTCTGCGGTGACGTTGATTTTGAGGCAGTTCAGGATATTGCAGGAGCGATCACGCCTGTCCCCAAAGGCGTTGGACCGATGACGATCTGTTCACTGCTTGCAAACACACTGAAGGCCTACAGGAGGAAACTATGATCGTACCCGAATACGGATTAGGCGATGTTGTTGAAATGAAAAAAGAACATCCTTGTCATAAGTCCAAATACTGGAATGTGATCAGGATGGGAGCAGATATCAAGATCAAATGTCAGGGATGCGGAGCAGTGGTCATGTTCGAGCGTCATGAATTTGAACGTAAACTGAAGCGTGTCATCGAACACGTCAGTGAAAATTGAAAGGAAGGTCTTTTATGGCTTTAACAGCAGGAATCGTAGGTCTGCCGAATGTCGGCAAGTCCACATTGTTCAATGCGATCACAAACAGCCAGGTACTGGCAGAAAACTATCCGTTCGCAACGATCGCGCCGAATGTCGGCGTGGTAGAAGTGCCGGACGACCGTATGGACAACATTGTGGAACTGTTTCATCCGAAGCGTACGATCTACACAACATTTGAATTTACGGATATTGCGGGACTGGTAAAAGGCGCGTCCAGGGGTGAAGGCCTCGGCAATCAGTTCCTGTCGCACATCAGACAGACAGATGCGATCTGCCATGTTGTCAGATGTTTCGATGATGACGATATCATGCACGTGGAAGGATCCGTTGATCCGATCCGTGATATTGAAGAGATCAATCTTGAGCTCTGCATCGCAGATCTGGATACTGTGGAAAACAGGATCTCCAAGGTCCAGAGAAAAGCACAGACCAAGGAAAAGGATGCTGTTCAGGAGTATGCAACACTGGTGAAGCTGAAGGATGCCCTGACTGCGGGAACTCCGGTACGTCTGCTTGAACTGAATGATACGGACCGTGAATATCTGAAAAACTACGGACTGCTGACAGGAAAACCGGTCATCTATGTGGCAAATATGAGCGATGTAGAGATCAATGAACCGGAATCCAATGAATACTATGCTGCAGTCAGAAAGTTTGCTGATGCAGAAGGAAGCGAATGCATTGCGATCTGTGCAAAGATGGAAGAAGAACTGTCCGGCCTTTCCAAAGAAGAGAAGCGTGAATTCCTTGATGAACTCGGAATCGAGCGCTCCGGTCTGGACCAGATCATCCGTGCAGCATATCATCTGCTCGGTCTGCGTACATTCTTTACGGTCGGAGAACCGGAATGCCGTGCATGGACATTCCGTGAGGGCATGCTGGCTCCGCAGTGTGCAGGCATTATCCATACCGACTTTGAAAAAGGCTTTATCCGTGCCGAGATCTACAGTTATGACGATCTGATGGAATACAAAACAGAGGCATCTCTGAAAGAACACGGAAAGATCCGTCTGGAAGGCAAGGAATATCCGATGAAAGACGGGGATGTCGTATTCTTCCGCTTTAATGTGTAAGGCAGGATGTTAAGATAAAGGTGTATTTCATCAGCACCATATATTTACATGCTAGAATATATTAAAGGAACTGGGAGGTAACTGTATATGAAATTGATATTGGCGATTGTATCGAATGATGATGCTTCAAATGTCTCCTCCGCTTTGACAAAAAACGGTTATTCCGTGACACGTCTGGCTACGACAGGCGGTTTTCTCAGAGCAGGCAATACAACGATCATTGCAGGTACAGAAGACGAAAAAGTCGATTACTGCATTGAACTGATCGGAAAGGAATCAAAACGCCGTACAGAGATCGTTCCTTCTTCCGCAAGTTATGATATCGGAAGATATGCGTCATTCCCGGTAGAAGTCCAGGTCGGCGGCGCTACGATCTTTGTCCTGGATGTTGAGCAGTTTATCAAGCTTTGATCCGCATGATCAGAAGAACGGAAGAAAAAGATTTACCGGCTGTCATGGAAGTAATCGAGAATGCCAGGGCTGATCTGAAGTCCAGAGGCATTCCGCAGTGGCAGAACGGCTATCCCAACGCTGATACCATCCGCCAGGATATCAAGGACGGCGCATCATGGCTGATGGAAGAAAACGGACAGGTCGTCGGTACATGCTGTATCCGGCTTGAACGTGATCCCAACTATGCATATATTGAGAACGGCGCCTGGCTGAATGATGAAGACTACGCGGTCATTCACAGGATCGCGGTCCTTGTCAGCGGACGCGGGCATGGCTGCGCCGGTATGTTTTTCCGGCATGCCGCAAAGCTTGCGGAAGAGAAAGGATACCGCAATCTGCGTGCCGATACGCATGATGTGAATCTGTCCATGCAGAAAGCACTGCAGAAGGAAGGATTTGTTCCGTGCGGCAGAGTATATATGCAGGACGGGGCTCCGCGCATCGGTTTTCAGAAATTATTACAGGAATCTGATTGAAACATATCAGATTCTTTTTATTGGCTTAACAATTGCCGGCTGTTGGTCTACTATACTGTGCGTTGAGGAAAACACATGAACAAAGGATTAATGACGAGCGGCAATGTTTACAAGCGGATCCTGATATTCGCTATACCGCTCCTGCTGGGCAACTTTTTCCAGCTGATGTACAACACGATCGACTCGGTCATTGTCGGCAATTATGTCGGCAAGGAAGCACTGGCGGCAGTCGGTGCCAGTTCTCCGGTCATCAATCTGCTGATCGCATTCTTTCAGGGCCTGGCAACAGGCGCAGGCGTCGTCGTATCAAGGTACTATGGTGCGGGACATCAGAGAAAGATGAGTGAAGCGATCCACTCTTTCATTCTGTTCGCTGTCATATTCGGACTCTTCCTGAGTGTGCTCGGCGTCACGATGACACCGGTATTCCTGAACATGATCGGTACGCCGGAAGATGTATTCGCGCAGGCAGCTTCATATCTGAGGGTATATTTCCTGGGCAATATTTTCGTGACGGTATACAACAGTTCAACCGGTATCCTCCAGGCTGTCGGAGATTCCAGGCATCCGCTGTATTTCCTGATCGCATCATCTGTGCTCAACGTTCTGCTGGATATTCTGTTTGTCCGTGCGCTTGGCATGGGCGTTGTCGGAGCGGCACTGGCCACGATCATATGCCAGGGCGTATCGATGGTGCTTGTCATTACCGTGCTCATGCGTACGGAAGCTGAATACAGACTGAAGCTCAGCCAGCTGAAGCTGAACTTCGGGATCCTTAAGGAGATCATCAGGATCGGCGTTCCCGCAGGCGTGCAGGGCGTTGTTGTGTCGGTATCGAACGTCATTGTCATGGGCTATATCAATTCGTTCGGGTCTGCGTCCATCGCAGGATTCTCCAGTGCCAACAAATTTGATAATTTCATCGGCCTGCCTGTCAACAGCTTTGCACTGGCTGCGACAACATTCTGCGGACAGAATCTTGGGGCAGGTGAATTTGAACGCGTCAGGAAAGGCGTGCGCGCCGCTCTGGTGATGTCTGTCGCGGCGGTCGTAACAATGGGCGTCATCGTATATGTCAATGCGCCTGGATGCATCCGTCTGTTCTCATCCGATGCTGAAGTGATCGAAGCAGGCGCAGGACTGATCCGCATCATGTGTCCGTTTTACATCTTCCTCTGTTTCCACCAGGTCTTTTCTTCAGCACTGCGTGCCAGCGGGCACAGCAGTGTACCGATGATGACATCGATCATTTCGTTTGTTGTATTGAGACAGATATTCCTGGCGTTTACGATGCCCAGATGGCATGTGATCAGTCTGGTCGGATACTGCTACAGCTTCACCTGGATACTGGCGGCGCTGTTTACCGGGTTTTATTATTTCCACAGCAGATGGCTGCAGAAAGAGCAGGCACATTATAAGCCTCGTACTGTATAATTCTGTTATAGGCAGGTAACTGATATGAGAATCGGACAATCAACTGATATTCATCGTCTTGCTGAAGGACGGAAACTGGTACTCGGCGGTGTTGAGATCCCGTTTGAGAAAGGACTTCTGGGACACAGTGACGCAGACGCGCTGACACATGCGGTGGCAGAAGCGATCCTCGGTGCTCTGGCACTGGGGGATCTGGGACACTGGTTCCCTGATACGGACCCCAAGTGGAAAGGTGTAAACTCTCAGATCATCCTGAAAGCAGTTGCGGACATGATGAGGGAACGCGGTTATCATATCGGCAACGTTGACAGTCTTGTACTGATCGAGAAACCGAAGATGGCCCCGCATATCCAGGCAATGCGCCAAAACTTTGCGGATGCCCTCGGATGTGATATTTCCCGGATCTCCGTAAAAGCGACAAGAGGAGAAGGGATGGGCTTTGTAGGACGGATGGAAGGCGTTATGGCACAGGCTGTCGTCCTTCTGGAAGAGGACTGAGAAATGTTCCGGAAAACCGATGAAGTCAAGGTGCTCCGTGATCCGGTGCATGGATATATTCATGTGGATTATGAAGCAGTATGGCAGTGCATCAACTCTGCCTGGTTTCAGAGACTGCGCAGGATCAGACAGCTGGGCGGCGCCTACATGGTCTACCATACCGCAGACCATACCAGGTTCGGCCACTCACTGGGCGTTTATGAGATCGTCAGGAGGATGGTGACCGAGGTCCCGGATATTTCAAACGCTCTGACAGAACGTGAAAAGCTGACAGTGATGCTGGCGGGACTGATGCATGATATCGGACACGGACCGTATTCGCATGCGTTTGAGAAGGTCTCCGGCACATCTCACGAGGAATATACATGCCGCATCATCGAAGAGGATCCGGAGATCCGCGGCATTCTGGAAAACACTGCAGAAGGCATGGCAAAAGAAGTGGCTGATGTGATCCGTCACAAATCCGCAAATCCGATCCTTCCGCAGCTTGTTTCCTCACAGCTGGATGCCGACCGTATGGACTATCTGCTGAGGGATGCTTATTTTACCGGCACGACATACGGAGCGTTTGATATCGAGCGCATTCTCAGAATACTGCGTGTCAGCGATGGACGGATCGTAGTCAAGGAAAGCGGCACATATGCCGTGGAAAACTACATCATGTCCAGATACCATATGTACTGGCAGGTGTACTATCATCCGACTGCGCGCTGCTATGAGCTGATGCTGAGGGAATTGTTCGTCAGGCTCCGCGATCTGGATAAGATGGGCAGGTGGCCTGAAACGCTTCCTGAATTCAGACCGCTTGTACAGAAAAAGAAGCTTTCTCTGGAACAGTATTTTGCCCTGGATGAATATGCGTGCGGGTATGGATTCGCAATGCTGACAAAGGCAGAAGATCCTGTTGTCAGGGATCTGGCACTGCGTCTGACAAACAGACGTCTGTACCAGTATTGTGAAAACACCCCGAAAGGCAACAAAGCGATCCGGGCAAAACTGAAAGCCGCAGGCTATGACCTGAAATATTATTTCCTGAAGGATGAAGTGGACCAGCGTCCATATATTCCGTACAGCGGAAAACGATCAGGAGGGATCTGGGTGCGCATGCATACCGGGGAGATCCTGGAGCTGTCTTCTGCCAGCAACATCGTCAATTCCCTGGTGAATGGTCCTGCAGGAAGCGACAACCGTGTATACTTTCCTGAAATCGATTGACGCTCTGCAGCGTTTCAGCTTCGGATCACGCTACGGTTTAATAACCTGTACCGTGACTGAAACAGCAGAAAGCACACGATCTGACTGAATATACAGAAAGAGATGGACTGACTCCATCTCTTTTGCGTTCAGACAAGTCTGATATTGATCCTTTGCTGAAACAGAAATATTCATGCAGGATCAGAATGTCTTTGCAGTTCTGATCATTCGGGATCAGTCAGGAAATCCGCGCATCCTGCATGATATACACGAATAGGGGTGCCGAATCTGCTGTTTTCTTCGGTAAACGGCAGGGAACGGTCCAGGACTTTTCCGGAAGCCTCGTAAAGTTCATCAATGAGAGCAGGGCTCACAGGCACAGTGCCGTGACACGGATAGATCTCATCAAAATCGTTCCGGTAAGCATCGAGCCGCTTCAGACTGAGCCGGTAGGCGTGCATTTCCCGCTGAACGCCGAACATGAAGATACGTCCATCCTGGATCGGATCACCGCTGAACAGAGCACGGTATTTCCTGTCCAGAACCGCGATGCTGCCAGGCGTATGTCCGGGAAGTGAGATCACTTCCAGATCACGGTGTCCGAGGCTGATGATATCGCCGTGATAGACCGGCTGTATCTGTCCGCTGCTCTTCTGGGTGTTGTAGAAGTTGGAAGCCTCTGCCGGATCCATATAGAACCATTCGAACTCATGATTACCGCCGATATGGTCCCGGTCCGCATGCGTGTTCATCAGCACCAGGGGAAGGTCGGTCAAGGATGCCGCAAGACCTCTGATATTTTCAGTGTGCATACCGCTGTCCAGAAGCAGCGCTGTTTCATCTCCGCAGAGCAGGTAGAAATACACGCCTCCTTCGTCGAATATCCAGGTCTGTTCGTTGAGCTTTCTGATCTCGGTCATAATTCCTCCTTAACATGAAAGTCCTGCAAACAAATATAATGGAAGGGTACGGAGCAGTCAATTGACCAGCCCGATCGGTCTTTTTTGGAATGATCCTGACAGTCTTCAATGGTTCGCTGACTTAAATAAGTAAAAGTAAAAATATGCAGGCATGTAGTTATTGACAAGACGTAACCCTTTTGTATAATTTAGCAGGTAAATATGATGATCCACATTTCGCTGACACAATTAGATATGCTGGAAGGCAAAGAAACACTTCTGGCAGACGGAACGGGAGATCTGAAAGGCGACAGACTTGTTTATCGCGAACTGGAAGCTCCCGGATATCTTCATGAAGTGACATTCACTGACCGTGAGATCGTCCTGAAGCGAAAAGCGGAGATCACAAGTATTACAAAACTGACACCGATGCGTCCGTCGGAGAGTGTGGTTGAAAGCCCTTTTGGGGTAATGAGACTCGAAACAAGGCTGAACAGCTGGCTTAAAAACGATGACTGCTGGAGTGTTGAATATCAGGTGCTGAGCGGCAGTGATATCGTCCTGCATCAGCGTCTGACCTGGAACATCAAAGGAGCTGCAGAATGAGTGAATTGGAAGAAAAACTGAAAAAGGAGTTTGCCGGTGCTGCTTCAAAAGCTTTGGGTATGGATATCAGGCCCGAGGAAGTAGAACTGAGTCTTTCAAGAGATAAGGCACATGGAGATTATGCTGCGAATACAGCAATGAAGTTCGCAAAGCGCGCGGGCATGAAGCCCAGAGACGCTGCCGCAAAGATCGTTGAGATCTTTGACTGCAGTGCTGTAGGCGCTGAGCGTATCGAGATCGCCGGCCCCGGTTTCATGAATGTGTTTATGAAAGAGGATTCTCTGTCAGCTGTGATCACAAAAGTACTCAAAGAAGGAGATCGTTTCGGCTGCTCTGATGCAGGCAAAGGAACAAAGATCAACGTTGAATATGTATCCGCCAATCCGACCGGTGACCTTCATCCCGGACATGCGCGCGGCGCGGCAATGGGTGATTCCATTACCCGTCTGCTGAAGATGGCCGGATATGACGTAACACGTGAGTATTATGTCAACGATGCAGGCAACCAGATCAATAACATGGCACGTTCACTGCAGGCAAGATATCTGCAGGAATGCGGCAAGGACGCAGAAGTTCCTGAAGACGGCTATCACGGTTCAGACCTGATCGATATTGCAAAACGCATCAGGAATGAGATCGGTGATCAGTATCGGGATACAGACCTCGAAGAGAGCTATCCGTTCTTCCGTGCCTATGGTCTGAAAGCAGAACTTGAGAAGCTTCAGGCTGACCTGAAAGAATTCCGCGTTGAGTTCGATGTATGGACAAGTGAGCAGGATATCAGAAACAGAGGTCTCGTTCAGAAAGCTCTGGATACGCTGGCTGCAGAAGGCCGTACATATACGCAGGATGGAGCTTTGTGGCTGCGCACAACGGACTTCGGTGATGATAAGGACAGAGTTCTTGTGAAGAGCGATGGAAGCTATACATATTTCACACCTGACATTGCCTATCATCTGGACAAGCTGGACAGAGGTTATGATCAGCTGGTGGATCTGTTCGGCGCAGATCATCATGGCTATATTGCACGTCTGAAAGCAGCAATCCAGGCATTGGGATATGAACCTGGTAAACTGAATGTAGATATCATTCAGATGGCAAGAATGATCAAGGACGGCGAGGAATTCAAACTGTCCAAGCGTTCCGGAAAAGCAGTAGCTCTGCGTGACCTGCTGGATGAAGCAGGCGTTGACGCAGTCAGATATTACTTTGCGTCCAGAGCCGGAGATACACAGATGGATTTCGATCTGGATATGGCAGTCAAGCAGTCCAACGACAACCCTGTGTATTATGCCCAGTATGCACATGCAAGGATGTGCTCCGTCATGGAAAAGGCAGGAGACATCAAACCGGCAGAAACATTTGATCTGCTCACTACGGAAAAAGAAAAGACCTTGATGAAGCAGATGGGTGAATTTGAAAAAACAGTGGCAGATGCTGCAGCTGCCAGAACACCGCATAAGATGGTCAACTACATTGCCCGTTTCGCACAGGCATTCCATAGTTTCTACAACGACAGTAAAGTCATAGATCCGCAGAACCCTGAACTGTCAGCTCAGCGCCTTGCATTGGTCAATGCGTGTGAGATCACATTAAAGAATGCGCTTGACAGTATTGGTGTCAGCGCGCCGGTGCATATGTAAGGAGAAACATTATCTACTATGACAAAAGCAACAAAGACTGATGTAGCCTACAGCATCCTTTCTGAGGCGGGCAGTGAACTGCCTTTTTCCGAGATCTGGAATAAAGTCGCTGAAATCCTTGAGATTCCTGAAGACAAAAGGAGCCGCAAAAAGGCCAGTTTCTATTCTGAGCTGATGCTCGATTCGAGGTTCGCATCTCTGAAAGGAAATGTCTGGGATCTGAGATCACGCAGAAAGTTTGAAGAAGTGCATGCAGTCACTGATGTTGACGATGAGGATGAAGAAGAAGTCGAAGAAACAAGTGACGAAGATGAACTTGATCTGCCTCGCGGAGAGGAACAGTATTTATAATGACAGCCCGGGTGACAGCATCCGGGTTTTCATTTTGTATATAGGAAAAATTATTGCAAATATGTTATTTTCCAAAAACCGGAAAGGTTGTATTTTTAAGACATCGGAGATACATGATATGAGTTACGAATATACTGATCTGATCATTGAAACGATGCGTAAAGCTGAAGAAAAAAATCATGATGCACTGGAGACTTTGATCCGTGAGATGATGCGGACGGTTGAAGAAGACAAGCTGATCCATACATTCGGGACCGGTCACGGTCATATGATCGGTATGGAACTGTTTGACAGGGCAGGCGGACTGGCCAATGTTGACTGCATCCTGGACAATGCGGTGCTCCTGTCGCAGGGCGCCAGGCGTTCAAGCGAGATCGAACGCGTGAGCGGAGTCAGCGATATTATTTATGATACCTATCATATTGAACCTGGGGATATTATGATCATCAGCTCCAACTCGGGCAGAAACGCAATGCCGATCGAGATGGCGATGCGCTGCAAGAAGGAAGGGATCTTCACGGCAGCGATCACCAATGTCGAACAGTCAAAGAAAACTGTCAGCAGACATGCGAGCGGAAAGAAGCTTTATGAATGCGTTGACCTTGTGATCGACAACTGCTGCCCCGGAGGAGATGCCCTGCTGGAATATGACGGGATCATGACAGGCCCTGCTACAAGCATTGTCGGGATGAACCTGGTCAATATCGCTGCGACTGAGACGATCAAAAGATGCCTTGAAAAAGGTATCCGCCCGTATGTGTTCCAGTCACAGAATATCGACGGCTACAACAATGAAGAGGTTATCAGGAAATTCCTGCACAGGATACGCCATATCTGATTTTCCTTGAATGATACCACAATCAATGAAATAGAGCGCCTGTACAGACGGTTATAATTAGAATGTAATCTGTGGGAGGAGAAAAACGATGAGAAAAATTCTGCTGATCAGTCATTTTGGTCTTGCCGGCGGCATGCTGAGTACAATGTCTTATTTCGGGATCGGCGGTGACAACTGCACTGCGATCAATGCATATGAAAATGACCTGGATCCGAAGGGAGAACTTGAAAAGTTCTGGGCCGGCGTCAATGATGAAGACCAGGTACTGATCTTCACGGATATTATGGGCGGGAGTGTCAATCAGCTTGTCACACCGTGCATTTCAAGACCGAATACATATGTGTTTGCAGGCATGAACTTCCCGATGCTGATAACGGCAGCCACGCTTCCTGAAGATGCAACGGAAGAAGAGATCCGTCATGTGGCAGCAGAAGCCAAAAACGGTGTTGTCCTGATGAATGACTTTGCATTCAGCACAGGCGGCGACGAAGACGAATAATGAAATTTTTGGCCGGTTTTTCATAACCGGTCATTAATTTGTGAAATATGCCCGATTCACTGACAAGAATATATTTCAAGCATTGTATTATAAAAAAAATAATTTTATGATTTTGATTGTGTGGAGGACGGGATGATGGAAAACAAGGTCGAAGAAGAAAAAACAGAAAACGAAAAGCAGTCAGAAGTTCATTCAAAATCTCTCTCACTCGAAGAAATCGACGAAGTCATGCGGGAAATCCGCTTCAGATAAACAGCATATCCGGTATTTACTGCCGGATTTTTTATTGGGGACCAATATTGCAGGAGGATATATGTGGTTGATCGCAGCGACCTGGTGCATGGCACTGGACGGAGTCAGAAAAGCAGCAGAAATGCTGAAAAACGGTGCTGAGGGAGCAGATGCACTGGAAGCCCTGATCACGGATGTGGAAAACAATCCGGGATTTACATCGGTAGGATACGGGGGACTGCCTGACCGTGACGGAAATGTCAGGCTGGATGCCGGATTTATGGACGGCACGAGCTTGAATACAGGTGCTGTCATGAGCATATCCGGATTTGCATCACCGTTCCGTATTGCCAGAAGCCTGAGCAGAAATGAACTGAATAACGTACTGGCAGGAAGCGGTGCAGAGGCTTATGCGGCGGAACATGGTTTTGAACAGAAGGACATGCGTACGGAGCTTTCGCTCAGCAGATGGACACAGGCAGTTCAGCAGACACACCAGGCGTACCGCGGACATGACACGGTCGGCGCACTGGTGCTGGATATGTCCGGGAACATTTATGCCGGAACCTCCACATCCGGACTGTTTATGAAACTTCCCGGAAGAGTCGGCGACTCTCCGCTGACAGGCAGCGGCTTTTACGCGGATTCCGAAGCCGGTGCAGCTGCCGCAACAGGACTCGGAGAAGATCTGATGAAAGGGTGCATTTCATATGAGACCGTACGCCTGATGAAGGAAGGACACACGGCTCAGGAAGCATGTGAGCTGGCTGTGAAAAACCTTGACAGCAGGCTGAAGAAAGCCAGGGGAAGCGCAGGGGATCTCAGCGT
>AUXO011732218.1_pt1 | contig 14096 bp, 11 predicted proteins | sample 768731 | NCBI WGS metagenome assembly AUXO01 (sample SAMN02715735, study PRJNA202380) | gut metagenome | biome: sheep rumen | host: Ovis aries | place: New Zealand: Palmerston North | reverse complement strand
GTGTTAGATGGAATGGGTGATAGACCTGTTAAAGAATTAGGAGATAAAACTCCTCTTGAAAGTGCAAATACACCAAATCTTGATAAAATTGTTGAAGAAAATATAACTGGAATAATGGACACAATACGACCTGGAGTCAGACCGGGTAGTGACACAGCACATTTAACTTTACTTGGTTATGATCCTTATGAAGTATATACTGGAAGAGGACCTTTTGAAGCTGCTGGTGTAAACGTCGATGTTAAACCTGGAGACATAGCATTTAGATGTAATTTTTCAACTGCAGATGAAAATTTTATCGTTACTGATAGAAGAGCAGGCAGAATTTTAAATGGAACTGATAAACTTGCTGAAACCATAAATCAAATGAAAATTGATGATAATGTACAAATAATTTTCAAAGAATCAGATGCACATAGAGCTGTCCTAGTTTTAAGAGGAGAAGGCTTATCTGATCAAATTACCGATGCTGATCCTAAGGAAGAAGGTCACGAACCTAAGACAGTAAAACCTTTAGATGACTCTGAAGAAGCTAAATACACTGCAGATGTTGTAAATCAATTTGTAAAAAAATCTTATGAAATGTTAAAAGACCATCCTGTAAACCTTGAAAGAATAGAAAATGGAGAACCTCCAGCAAATATTGTGATTCCTAGAGGCGTAGGTGCTGTACCATCAGTGGAACCATTTGAAGAAAAATATGGACTTAAAGGTATTTGTGTTGCAGAAACAGGACTTATCAAAGGTATTGCAAAAATAGCTGGTATGGATACTGTAGATATACCTGGAGCAACCGGTGGTATTAACACTAATCTTGACAATATTAAAGAATATATTATGAATGCTGTTAATGATGAAAATTATGACTTTATGCTTGTGAATGTAGATGGTGCTGATGAAGCAGGTCATGATGGAGATTACACAGGTAAAAGAGATTTCTTAGAAAAAGTAGATAAACTTATATTTAGTGAACTTAAAGATAGAGATGATATAGTTCTCTTTGTAACTGCAGATCATTCCACACCCGTAAGTGTTAAAAATCATTCTGGAGATCCTGTACCAGTTATAATGAAAGCACCATATGTACGTGTAGATGACATAACAGAATATGGAGAAAGAGCTGCGGCTAAAGGTGGATTATGCCGCATACGTGGATCTGACGTAATGTACATGATTAGAGATGCATTAAATGTGATTCCAAAATTTGGAGCTTAGATTACATAATAAAAGAACAATTATTTCTTTTTTTTATTTATTTTCAAAATTTAATTCATTAGAAAAATTTTTTTATGGAGGATAAAAATTGGTAAATGATATACCAAAATTATTCGGAACTTCCGGTATCAGAGGAAAATTTCAGGAAGATGTGACTATTAAATTAGCATTAGATGTTTCTAGAGCATTAGCTAAATATATTGGTGGAAAAGGTAAAAAAGTTGTTATAGGTAGAGATACTAGAACTAGTGGTAAAATAATGGAACATGTTATGACTGCAGGTTTAGAAGAATGTGGCTGTGATGTTTTATTATTAGGAATGGTGCCAACACCAGTTGTAGGTTATGCAACACTTAAAAAACATGCAGATGCTGGAATAATGATTACTGCTTCACATAACCCTTCACCATATACTGGAATTAAATTATGGAATTCAGATGGATTAGCATATAAACAGGAACAGGAAAAAACTATTGAAAAAATTGTTTACGAACAAGATTTTGAGTTAGCTTCATGGGATGAACTTGGTACAGAATATGATATCAGTTCATTTAAAGATGAATACATTGAAGATATAATAAACGTATCTGAAGTTGATCCTAAAAAACCTTTAAAAGTAGTTGTAGATTGTGCTAATGGAGCAGGTTCATATTTATCACCAGAAGCTCTTAGAAAATCCGGAATGGATGTTATTACACTCAATTCACAACCAGATGGTTTTTTCCCTGGACGTAATCCCGAACCGAATAGTGAAAATTTACAAGAATTAATGAAAACTGTGAAAGCATTAGGTGCTGATGTTGGATTAGCACATGATGGTGATGCTGATCGTATGATAGCAATAGATGAAAATGGTGAAATATCTGATTTTGATAAATTGCTTACAATTATCGCTAAAGAATTTGGAGGTACTGTTGTTACAACTGTTGATGCCTCAGCTTGTCTTGATACAGCTATGGAAAAAATAGGAGGTAATGTACTTAGAACTCCTGTAGGCGATGTTCATGTAGCTGAAAGTATTAATGAAAATAATGCAACATTTGGTGGAGAACCTTCAGGAACATGGCTGCATCCTGATTTTTGTATGTGTCCTGACGGATTATTATCAGGTTTAAGAATAGTTCGTGCCATACAAAAAAATGGTAAATTATCAAAACAATTAGAAGAAATTGAAAATTATCCTACCATACGAGAAAAAATAGTTTGTCCAAATGATAAAAAACAAACTGTTATGAATGAAGTTAATAAAAATTTTGAAAAAGAATTTGAGGATGTTAAAGAAATATTAAAAATAGATGGACTTCGAATAAGCTTTAATGATGGCAGTTGGGTTTTAATAAGACCTTCTGGAACTGAACCATACATTAGAATTACTGCTGAAGGTAAAACTCAAAACCATTTAGATGTTATTGAAGAAACATCCAAGAACTTTTTAAATAAAATAATTTAACCCCCATTTTTTTTCTTATAATAAAACTAATTTTATCCATAAAATTCAATGATAATGAAAAGATATAATAATTATTTTTTATTAAAAATTAAATATAATAGAACATTTTAAAAATAGGGGAAGTGTATTAATTTGAAAGCTGTTATATTAACTGCAGGTGAAGGAACACGAATGCGTCCTTTAACCACTACAAGACCAAAAACCATGCTTATTACTGGTGGAAAACCATTAATCCAATATAATATTGAATCCTTGAGAGATGGAGGTATAAAAGACATAACTTTAGTCGTAGGATACAAAAAAGAAGTTATTGAAGAGTATTTTGGTGATGGTAGTGATTTTGGAGTACACATTAATTATGCAGTACAAGAAGGACAATTAGGAACTGCACATGCTATTGGTAGTGCAGAAGAATTTATTGATGAAAGTTTTATAGTACTAAATGGAGATATTATTGTATCATATGACCTTATACGTAATTTAATTGAAAAATATGCTACGAGAACCAGCAATAATGTAAAATCAGTTATGACTTTAATTGAAGTTGACAATCCCTCCAATTATGGAATAGTTTCTATAACAAATGACAAAATTACAGACATAATTGAAAAACCATCACCTGAAGAAGCACCAAGTAGACTAGCTAATGCAGGTATTTATTTATTTAGTCCAGAAATATTTGAAGCTATAAGAAAAACAGAATTATCTGAGAGAGGAGAATATGAAATTACTGATTCTCTAGCCATTGAATTATCTGAAGGTTGGGAAATTCTTGGATTAATCTCCAATGAAAAATGGATGGATGTAGGAAGACCATGGGAACTATTAACAGCAAATCATGATTTCCTAGAACATATGCCTGAGGATATTCAAGGTGAAATTGAAGAAAATGTAACAATACATGGTGCAGTTCATCTTGGTAAAAATAGTATCATAAGATCAGGTTGTTATATACAAGGCCCTGTTTTTATTGGAGATAATTGTGATGTCGGTCCAAATACATTTTTAAGACCATATACATGTTTATGTAATAATGTAGATGTTGGAAATGCTGTTGAAATAAAAAACAGTATAATTATGGATGGAACAAATGTTAATCATTTATCTTATGTTGGAGACTCAGTTATTGGAGTAAATTGTAACCTCGGAGCTGGAACTAATTTAGCTAACTTAAGATTTGATGATCAACATGTAAAAGTAACAGTTAAAGGTAAAAAAGTTGATTCTGGACTTAGAAAATTAGGTGCAATATTTGGTGATGGAGTTAAAACAGGTATTAATACAAGTGTAAATCCTGGTGTAAAGATTGGTAATGGAACATTTATTAATGCAGGTTGTGTAATTTATAAAGATATTGACTCTTTTTCAGTTGTATCGACTAAAGTAAACCTTATTACACACACCATAAAAGATAGAAAATCTAAAAAATAAGTTTCATCACCCTATTTTATTATTTTTTAAATTAAGAATGTCCGATATAATTATCATTTTTGTTGTTTTATAATACTTTTTTTATCAAAAAATATTTTTGTCAAGACCCATAATCAGCCAAAATAAATATTCAAATAATCATTCTAAATAATTATTTTTAAAAAAAAATAAACCTATAAATTATTATACTATTTTTATCAAATATTAAGCTAATATAGTAGTTTAAACAAACTAATATTAGAAAAAATATAGGTGATTAAATTTGAGTGAAACTATTACAATATCCCCGACTAGTCGTCAAGAGGGACATGCAGAATTATCAATGGAAGTTGATGATGAAGGAATAGTGACAACAGGACGTTATTTCAGTATTACACCAGTACGTGGAATAGAAAAAATGCTTATTGGAAAAAGACCAGAAACTGCTCCAGTTCTTGTTCAAAGAATATGTGGAGTTTGTCCAGTAACTCATACATTAGCATCAGTTGAAGCTATAGATGATTCATTAAAAATAAATATACCAAAAGATGCAAGAATTTTAAGAGAAATGTGTCTTAATGCCCATATAATTAATAGTCATGCAATACATCATTTTCTTGTAGCACCGGATTTTGTACCAGAAAAAGATTATAAACAAGTTGTAAAAAATGTTTCCGAAATAAGAAAACATGCCCAATTTGTTGAAGATGTTGTTGGTGGAGAAGGTATACATCCATCAGATATAAGAATTGGAGGTATGGCACATAACATCAGCAAAAATACCATTAATAAAATAAAAACAAGAATTAGTGGACTTCAAAAATTACTTGAACAACATGTAGAACAAATGACTATATATATCCAAGAGAAAGATTTACCTGAAAAATTAGGACAACACAACCAACCCGTATTTGCTTCTGATGATACTTATGGTTCTAGAGATAATATTTCTTACAAAGAAATTGAAGAAATCGCACCTAGTTCCTGGTATGATCTTCCAGAAATTGGTAAAAGAGCTTGTTCACAAATCCCATTGTACCGGGGCGAAGCTGTTGAAACAGGACCTAGAGCTCGTGCAGAAAAATACAGACAGTTTAAAGAAAAGGGAGTTAAAGCTCAACATTTATCTAGAGCTGAAGAAATGTTAAATTCTGCTGAAAAAATACTAGAACTAGTGAATAAATTAAACCCATCAGGTAAAACAATGGCCAAATTTGACTTAGAAGGAACAAATCGTTTAGGAATAGGAATTATTGAGGGACCTAGAGGAACTAACATACATACAGCCAAAATATCCGAACAAGGTTACATTACTGATTACAATGCAATTGTTCCTACAACATGGAATATCCCTACAATGGGTATTGCTACAGAAGGATTCCATCATGATTTTGCTCCACATGTAATAAGAGCATATGATCCATGTTTATCTTGTGCTACACACATGGTTGTAAAAAATGATGATACACAAGAAATAATTGAAGATAAATATGTACAATTATAATTGAAGGTATATTATGGCATATGATCATGAAAATTTAATTATAGGCTGTGGAAATATCCTTTATGGTGATGATGGATTTGGACCTGCCGTAATTGAGTATATGAAAAAATATAACATAATGTTAGAGGGAGATACTCAGCTTATTGATGGTGCAACTAGTGCTCCACATTACATTTTTACATTACCTGAAAAGAAATGGAAAAATATTATAATTATTGATATTGCTTCTATGAATAAAAAACCTGGAGAAATTGATGTTCTTAAATTAGATCAAGTTAAAGAGCAAGAAAGATATCTTGATGTTCATGGAATATCTGCTACAGACCCTCTACATGAATTAGAAGACCATATAAATATACGAATTGTTGCATGTGAACCAGAAAATGTTCCTGATGAAATGGAGTTAGGAATATCAGAAACATTAGAAAAAAGTATACCACAAGTTATAGAAAAAGTAAAAGAAGTATTATCTGATTTACTTAATAGTTAAAACTAATTAAATAAGGTATGGTGAGAATCTTGTTTGAAAAATTGAAAAAAATCGTTAGTAACCCGAATAATGAAGAAAAAAAAGTTACTGCTCCAAAATCTGGAAATAAATTAAAAATAGGTTATATTCATTTATCCGGATGTACAGGAGATTTAATGTCTTTTACAGAAAATTATGATGATTTACCAGATTTACTTGAAGCAGTAGATATTGTTTATGGACAAACACTTGTTGATAATTGGGAAATGCCTGAAATGGACTTGGTTCTTATTGAAGGATCTGTTTGTCTCGAAGATGAACATTCAATAAAAGAATTAAAAGAAGCTAGAGAAAAATCAAAATTATTAGTAGCACTTGGTTCTTGTGCAGCTACTGGTGGATTTACTGTTTATTCAAAAGGTGGTCAAGGTGCTCAACCACAACATTCATCATTTTTAGCACTACAACATCTAGTTAAAGTTGATTTAGCAATACCAGGATGTCCTGCATCCCCTGATATAATTAAAAAAGTATTATTAGCAGCAATAAATAATGATATGGATTATCTTGCACCATTTATTGATTTTGCTAAAAATGAGGAAGCTTGTGGATGTGATTTACAGAAAAAAGTTGTGAATCAATCAATATGTATCGGTTGTGGAACTTGTGCTATGACCTGTCCAACTAGAGCTATGACCATGAAAGACGGAAGACCAAGTTTCAATTGTGATAGATGTGTGAAATGTGGTTTATGTTATTATCAATGTACACGCAGTTGGTGGCCAATTGATGAAATTTATAAAGAAATAGGATTTTAGGGAGGGAAAAACCATGATACAAGATTCAATTCTCGGACCACATCAAGAAATAATCACTGCTAGAGCATCAGATAAAAAAATATTGAGTAAATCTCAGGATGGAGGAATAGTTTCTACAATTTTAGCTTATGCTCTTGAACAAAATATCATTGATGGAACAATAGTTGCTGTTGAAGGTGATGAACCATGGAAACCAGAACCAATGATAGCAACAACTAAAAAAGATATTTTAAAAGGTGCTGGAACTAAATACACCATGTGTCCTAATCCATCATTAATTAAAGAAGCAACTAGGGAATACGGTTTAGAAAAAATAGGAACTGTTGGTACACCATGTCAAGTAATGGGAATACGTAAAATGCAAACTTACCCCTTAGGTGTTAGAAATGTTGTTGATAAAATAGCTTTAGTCATGGGAATTTACTGTATGGAAAATTTCCCCTATGAATCTATAAAAACTTTTATAGAAGATAAAATAGGAACAAAACCTTCTAAAGTTACTAAAATGAATATTACTAAAGGTAAACTATTCATAACAACACCTGAAAATGAAGGAACAATTCCTCTTAAAGAAACACATGGTTATGAACAAAGCGGTTGTAATTATTGTATGGACTATGTAGCAGAATTATCAGACCTTTCTTGTGGATCTGTTGGATCAAAACCGGGATGGTCAACAATTATCAAACGTACTGATAAAGGTTCATCTTTAATTGATAAAGCAATTGAAGATGGTGTGCTTGAAACAATGGAAACAAATGAAGGTAAGTTCGGCTTAGAAATGCTTAGGAAATTATCTACAAATAAGAAAGTTAAACATCAAAAACAAATTGATAAAAAATTAGATATGGGCCTTAAAATACCTTTTGCTCATTCCAAAGATAAAAAAGACCCTTATGAAAATAGATAACACCTATTTTTTTCTTTTTTTAGTTAAATATTACTTATCAAATACCAATATTGAATTAAACACTCATCATATTTTTTGTAATCTGGAAATTCTTTTTTTATTATATTAAAAAATTCATCATTGTGTGCTAAAACAAGAATATGAGCTAATTCATGATATATAATGTAAGCTACTAATTTATCTGGTAAATATCTCAAACTTTTAGACAAAGTTATATTTCTCAAACTACTGCAACTTCCCCATTTTTTAGTCATATCTCTATACTGTACCCTATTTACTTTTACATTCAAGATTTTCTGGTAATTTTCTATATATTTTTCAGATAATATTTTTAATTGATTCAAAGTCCTATTAATAAGTTTTTTACCAGAAGTTTGTTTTTGTAGTTTTTTGTTTAAGTTTTCATATTCCGTTAATTTTTTATAAATCCATTTATCTTTTTTATGAATATATGTTTCAATATCTCCCTTAAAATTATTAGGAAGGATTAGTTTTAGTCTATTTGATTTTAATTCATAACGAATATACTTGACTTTTCTACGCTCAATAGTATACGTTATCTCTTTATCAATTATTGTAATTGGTATCTCTTTCATAACATTTCTAAATATTACAAAAATAATTTAAATAATTTATTATTTCAATAAATAAAGAAACATTTTAGAATAAGAATAACCTAAAAATATATTATAAGAAATAATTATAATCTAATTTTAGATATATTTAAAAAGGGAATTTTATGAACAATATTAAAGAAGTTGATGTATTAGTTATTGGTGCTGGACCAGCAGGATCAATGGCAGCATGTGAATCAAGTAAAAATGGTGCTAAAACATTAATTATTGAAAAAAAATCAGAAATTGGAGCACCTAAACGATGTGCAGAGGGCATAACTCTTAATGAATTGAAAAAAAATGAAATAGATGTTGATGAAAGATGGGTTGCTAAATATATTGAAGGTGTTAAAATTGTTTCACCAGATAATACTGATGTTACCTTAAATACAAAAGATTTGGATGTTCCTGCTAGAGGCGTAATTTTAGAACGTAAAATTTTTGATAAACATTTAACCATGGAAGCTATTCGAAATGGTGCTGAAGTAATGGTTAAAACACAAGCAACAAACATGGTTAAAGAAGAAGATGGTTATTTAGTTTCAATAAAAGGAATTGATAAAGAAATTACACATATAAAAGCTAAAATTGTAATTGGTGCAGATGGACCTGAAAGTCATGTTGGTGGATGGGCTGGTCTTAATACCACAGTTAAATTTAGTGAAATGGATTCTGGTGCACAATATGAAATGGTTAATTTAGATTTACCCTGTGATGGTGATTTAATTGAATTTTATTTTGGAAGTGTAGCTCCAGGAGGTTATGCTTGGATTTTCCCTAAAGGAAAGGATATAGCTAATGTTGGTATAGACGTATCTAATGCTCGGACAGATAAAACAGCTATTGAACATTTAGATGAATTTATTGCTAATTGTGAAGAAACAAAAAATGGACAAATTGTTGAAATCAATGTTGGTGGAAATCCTTTCTGTGGAGTATTTGATAAAATAGTTACAGATAATGTTTTATTAGTTGGTGATGCTGCTGGTTGTATTAATCCAGTCACGGGTGGTGGAATTGAGTTAGCTATTCAAAGTGGTAAAGCTGCCGGAACTATCGCAGCTAAAGCAATAAAAGAAAAAAATTACACAGAAGAACGATTGAATGAATATTCAGATTATATTGATGAAACTATACGTAAAAAATGTAATAAAATGATTGGTGTAAGAGACTTTGTCTATAGTCTAGACGATGAAGAATTTAATAAATTTGCTAAAGCTTTGAATGATGCTGATTTGAAAGAAATTTCATATACCTCTTTAATAAAACCTTTGATTAAAGTATCTCCTAAAAAATTATTTAAATTACGTAAAGTACTCTTTTAACCCCCTCCAATTTTAAAGTAAGTTCAACTTATTTTAACTTTATTACATACCTTTTTTTTATTTTGCAAAAAAATTTACTTCGTTATACCATTTTAAAAAAGGGGACTCTCTCTGAGAGAGTCTCCCTGTCTGAGACTCCCCCTGAGTCCCACCCTTACAGAGTCTCTGTGAGTCTTAAAATTATTTATAAAGAATATTTAATCAATATTATAATACAATTAAACTAATTATCTATTTAATTTAGGGGAGAATAAAAATGGCAGTAAATATTTACAAATACCTGGATAATTACAAAATAACTAAAACTATTTACTCACGAGTTATAGATTATGGTAATTTTAATACTTACAATGAAGCTTTAAATCAAAAAAAATTACTTCAAAAACATAAATGGATAAAAAGCAAATCAACACATTATGATAAAGAAAATATATTTCCAAAATATCTTCTTAAAAAAGATGAAGAAAATAATTATATAATAATCAATAAAAATACTGGAAAAACTTATGGATCATATAAAAGTAAGAGATACGCTAAGATTATAAAAAGAATTTTACCATTTTATAAAGAAAATATTAATATAAAAAAAATAGAAAAACAAGCACTTAAAGAATTTTATAAATATATTCACTATAATAAGTTTAAAAATAAATTTCATATTATTTATAAGGATACTACAATAGGCACTTATAATACATTACTTGAAGCACTTACTGAAAGAGATTTATTAATTAAATTTGAAAATGAATTATACTTTGAACATCCCAACACCTGTTATACTTATGATAAAAAAAGATTACCTCCATTTTATACATCAAATGATATTACTTTTAATTCTAACGAAAATAAGTATAAATTAACTAAAAAAATTCATAATAAAGAAATTATTATTGGTTTTTATTCTACATACACTTTAGCTAATAACATAAATAAATATCTTGAAAAAAATTACTTAGAACTAAATGTAATAAAACACATCATAAAAGTAACCAAACAAATACAAACAAGAGATAATTATATTGACAAATCCCATGGAATGTATTATATTAAACATAGGACAAATGAAAAAGAAATAATTTATGCAAAATATGATGATATTGAACTTGCCCGATACATACGAAACAAGTTAAAAAAAGATAATTGGAAAAAAAGTTCATTCGAAGATTATGAATATAATTATTATCAAAATCAAATCAAAACAAAATATTATTATGATAATACAGATATCTTTAAAAAAGCTTAAACGAACAATAATTATTTTAATTAAAGTAATAACTAGAAAGATTAAACATCACTAAAAAATACTATTATACGTACAAAAATAAAATCAATACACGTATAACATTTTTATAATATCAAATCCATATAATAATATAACGTTTTCAATACACGAATTTATCTTAAATAAACTAAATATTAAATAATTAGTTTAAAAATAATTTAGAGTATTTTAAATTGTTAATCAAATAGTGAGAATAGAAAATATGTGTTAGGGTTAAATCCATTTTATTTTTTTTAATGGAAAACATGTATTAGGGGAGACTATTCAAAACTATTACAGATATATGGAGTTTAATAAAATGATAATAAAAGGAAATATTTTAAATGTATTCACTGATGAAATATATCCAGGAGAAATTAAGATTGAAAACGGGATTATTCAATCAATAAAAGAAGTAAACAATGATTTTAATGAAATTATTGTTCCTGGATTCATTGATTCCCATATACATATTGAAAGTTCCATGTTAACACCTTCTAGATTTGCTGAAATAGCATTGAAACATGGAACAACCTCCGTGGTAGCAGACCCACACGAAATAGCTAATGTTATGGGTATGGAAGGTATTGAATACATGATTAGAGATGCTGATGCATCACCATTAAATTATTACTTTACAGCACCATCTTGTGTACCATCAACCCAATATGAAACATCCGGTGCAACATTAAATAGTGAAGATGTGGATGAATTATTAAGTAAACCGGAATTCGTAGCATTAGGCGAAGTGATGAATTATACTGATGTAATTAATAAAGATAAAGAAATAATGGCTAAAATAAATATAGCTAAGAAATATAAAAAACCAATTGATGGACATGCACCACAACTAACTGGAAAAGCACTACAAGCTTATGCAAAACAAGGCATAACAACATGTCACGAATCAATAACTAAAAAAGAAGCTCTTGAAAAAAGGCGCTTAGGTATGAAAATAATGATTCGTGAAGGATCCGAAAATCATAGTTTAGAAGAATTATTACACTGTGGTGCTGAATTCATAGTTTCAGATGATATTAAATCCGAAGATTTATTAAAGGGACATTTAGATAAATGTTTACGTGAAGCTGTTGATTTAGGTATGGATCCATTTGATGCTATAAAATTAGTTACAATTAATCCAGCCGAACATTACAACTTAAATGCAGGTAGTATTACACCCGGAAAAAATGCTGATTTAGTTTTTATTGATAATTTAAATGATTTTAGAGTAAAACGCGTTATTGTGAATGGTAATACCATATTTAAAAAACAAAAAGTATTATTTAGAGCAAAACCTAAATTATTAGAAGATAAACTAAATATAAAACCTAAAAATCCGGAAGAATTCAATATTAAAGCACAAGACCCTTCACATAAATGTGCTATCGTTAATGTTATAACTGCTAAAGATAACCAAATTATTACTAACAGTAAAACAGCTAAATTAACAATAACTAAAGGAATAATCCTACCATCAGTATATGAAGATATTTTAAAAATAAGTGTTGTTGAAAGATATGGTGGAAATACTATAAGTAATGGATTTATAAGTGGATTTGGAATAAAAAATGGAGCTATTGCTTCCAGCATATCCCATGATTCCCATAATATCCTAGTGGTGGGAACCAATGATAAATTTATGGCTCAAGTTACAAATAAAGTCATCGAAAACAATGGTGGTTTAGCTGCAACATCCAATCAAGAAAGTATTGATTTAGCATTACCTATCGCAGGATTAATGAGTGATAAATCAGCACAAAGCGTTGCCAAACTATCATCTAAGTTGAATGAATTCGTTCAAAATATTGGATGTCCATTAACCAATCCATTTTCAACATTGTCATTTATGGCATTGCCTGTTGTTCCTTCAGTAAAAATTACAGATAAAGGATTATTTGATGTTAATAAAAATGAATTTATGAATGTTATTGTTAATGAAAAATAATATTTCCTAAATTTTTTTTAATAACTTATTCATTTCTTTTTTTATCAGATTCAATGAATCTAAATGATCTTGATTACCTTCTTTTAATATAAACTTATAATTTTTGTTTATTTCATTAATTAATTGGTTTTTTTCTTCAGAATTCATTAAATAAAATCTAGAAGCTTTAATTAATAAATCCAATATAATATTTGTTGACCTGTTTATAGTGGACATCCTATTTTTCAATTTTTTAAAATTTATAATATTTGCTGTTATTCTATAATAAACAGAAGTCCCATAATCATCATCTTGAATAAATCTTAGAATATCTTCTACTTTAGCATCAATTATATAATCAGAACATACCAATACTTCATTTTCAATGTAGTCCATTTTATTTAACTTATTAAAAAAAGCTTTTGTGTAAATTAAAGGATTTAATGAAAACTGCACCTTAAAATTAGGATTAGATTGAATATTTTTCAGAGTAGTATTAGGAAATAAGTTTAAAATAAGTTTATTGTCTATTAATTTTATCCCAAAAGGTTTTGTATGAACTGTTCCATCAATATTTCTTGTTGTTATGAGAACTTCATATGTTGTATGTTCATCTAAAACATTATTAATTTTCATTATATCAACATCCCTTAAATCACTACATTAGTTACTCCATATTTGAACTAATATTATAAAGTAATAAGTTTAATTTATAGTTTTGTAGAAAACTGACTGAATTATGAGTATTGTTACTCAAATATAGTTTATTACTATTCTTGATTTGAGAGTAATAATTAATTTAATCATATAAATATATCTAAAATATTATTTTTAGTATTTTTTTTAAAGGATTTCTACAGAACCAATTAATTAAAAATTATATATCATTATTGTAATATATAATATATAAGTAAGAAAATATAAAAAGTAGTTAATTATATACTTTTAACTTATTTTAATGAAAATATACGGGAATTAAATATGAGCATTGCTATTATTAATAATTTTGGACAATATAACCACAGAATATCTAGAACTTTAAAATATTTAGATATAGAAAATGAACTTATACCAAATACTATTAGTCTTAAAGAACTCCAAGATATGAATCCTGAAGGTATTATATTAGGTGGTGGACCATCTATTGAACGTATAGGTAATTGTAAAGAATTTGTAATGAATATGGATGTTCC
>AUXO014272890.1_pt1 | contig 14101 bp, 6 predicted proteins | sample 768731 | NCBI WGS metagenome assembly AUXO01 (sample SAMN02715735, study PRJNA202380) | gut metagenome | biome: sheep rumen | host: Ovis aries | place: New Zealand: Palmerston North | reverse complement strand
TTAAAAAAAGTTCTTAAATATCAAAAATTTAAGAACTTATATATTATATTTAGATATTACTATCTTTTAATACACCTGCATATTTAATGCAATCTTCTTTTGCTTGTTGAGCGCTAGTTAGATTTTCAACATCGCTTTTCTTATTAACATCATCATAATAGAATAGAGTACTATTAGTATCAAAGTTAGGATCATATACATTTGTATTTGCAACAACATCATCTCTATTTTCTACAATAGTACCAGCATTTGTTCCTTTTGATTCAATAATACAATTATATACTTTGGCAACACCATTACCATTTGTACTATCTGTTTGACATTCAATAGGATTCTTGCCACATTCAAAATAACATCCTTCAATAAATGCGTAGCCAGATGCACGAATAGACATAGTAACGCTAGTAGTTCCATAATAATAATTATTATATAGATGCATATTAGCTTGTCTACCCAATGGCATACGTGATGCACATTCCTCATAATAGTTGTGGTGGAATGTTATACATGCTTGATGAACTGAATTAGATGCTCCAACAACTCCAGTCTTATGATTCTTAATATAATGATTATATGATAATGTTACAAATGCTAATCTCTTCAAGTCAGTTGCACCATCACCCTCAGCTTTATCTTGATCATCACAAACATCCCAATTATTTGAACCTTGATTAAATTGATTATTATGAATCCAAATATGTCCTGTTTTAAATTGAGATAACACTGTTACATCGTCACTACCTTCAAAACCGCAAGCATCTTCTGTGTAATCATCAAATGTTAAATTTCTAACTTCAATTGAAGAACACTTCTTCCATGTAAATCCCCATTGGAATAATCCAGCATCTGTACCAATACCTTCAACTGTAACATTCTTTAATGAATCTAGGTCACACATATTAAAATATGAATCATATTCACCTTTAGAATAGATTACATTGTTAGTTAATCCATTTAATACAGTTATACCATTCGCAATGTCATTACTAAATGAATTTAATCCTATTTTGTATACATCATCATAAGTAAATTTAGACTTATCTGTTCCAAGTAGATTCTTCAAAGTATTTCGAGCTTCGTTTTTATTGGCATATTTAATTTTATTATATTGAGCTGTTTTAATTGTGCCAATAATTCTAACATCTAGAGGAACACTAGAATTCTTTTGAGCTTTTAATATTTCAACAAGTCCAGTATATGTTTTAGAACCCATTTTTGCAGTAACTGTATTTTTATTATCATCATTAACATAAACAACCACTGCATTATTCTTTAATGTACCTTTATTTGTATAAGCACCAATACCAGCATTTGTATCTACTCCTGTTGCATCAGATGCATATGCAAAATGAGCATAACCAGATCTGTCATACGCTGTGACATTAATTGTATTTGTTAGATAAGATTGGCCATTAGAAGTTTCATACTTAATGACATAATCTCCTTTTTCAATTCCAATCACATCAGCTCTAACAACACCATTTGTCTCATCAAATCTAATAAGTTCTTTATCAAGTTTAGTAAAATTATTATCACTAACCTTTTTATAATATACATTAGTTCCAACGCTAGTTGTATCACTAAACTTAACATACATACCTTCGTTATATCCAGCGTATATTACATTTAAAACTTCTTCTTTTACAAAAATTGCATGAAGAGTTAAGTCTTGATAAATAGGTGAAGTGAAATCAAATGGTTCACCATCACCATTTTCACCTTCATACCAGCCTTTAAATACATAACCATCTTTTTTTGGATCACTTGGCTTTGTAACAGTCATTCCTTCTAGAACTTTATTTGTAGTAGTTGTATCAAAGACAAAAGAAACTGTATAGTATTTATCAACTTCTTCACTACTTGATGCCTCGTCGCTTGTTGATAGTTCTTCGCTACTTGATAATTCTTCACTTGTTGATGTTTCTTCGCTACTTGATAATTCTTCACTTGTTGATGTTTCTTCACTACTTGATAATTCTTCATTTGTTGAAGATTCTTCACTTGTGATTATTTCTATACTATTACTTGAACTTTCATTACTAGTATTTGAAGTTTCCTCACTATTTAGTGAACTAGTTGATTCATTTTCAATACTAGTATTATAACTTACAGTATTATTTGTACAGCTTGAGGCACTAATAACACCGGTAGTTAGTAATAATCCTATTAATATTCTTTTATTTTTCATAATTATCTCCTAAAAAAAAGGAAAGTTTAAAACTTTCCCCTTAATAATATCATACCATAATTAATCTAAATTATAGTAACTTACAATTGACTTCTCAATTGATTTTGAATTAGCAGGTGAAACTGAAAAATTCTTAAGTCCACTTGATAATAGTTTAGCAGTAACTTCAGGTACTCCTGCAAGTTCACCACAAATTGATAATTCAATATTGTATTTTTTACAATGATTTACTACAAGTTCAATAACCCCGATTAGTTTATCAATATAAACATTATAATTAGTTACATCATCACGTGAAATATTATAAAGTTCATGTGTTAAATCATTAGTTCCTAAAGAAATAAAATCAACATCAATGAAGTCATTTAAATGATTAACAGCTTCTTTTGTTTCTAACATCATTCCAATTTTTAAATAATTATTAGAATTTAATTCTTTCTTATATTTAACTACTAAATCCTTTAAATAATTGAAATCTTCACTAGTCTCAATCATCGGAAACATGATACGAAGATTTTGGTATCTATTAGCTCTAATAAGAGCCTTAACTTGATCCTTGAACAAATCAGGATAGTTTCTATAATTTCTAACACCTTTTTTGTCAGCTTTAAGATATGGCAATTGCTTATCATCACCAATATCGAAAGTTCTAAAGGTGATAGGACGTTGCTTCATCTCAAGTACAGCATCATTATAAATTTCAAACTGTTCATCTTCTGTTAGAGGTCTATTCTTATTCATAAAAATAAACTCTGTACGGTATAGGCCAACACCATGTAACTTATATTTTCTTACTTTATATAATTCTTCATTACTAGAAACATTACCTAAAATCTTAATACCTTGACTCGAAAAATCACGAACTCTTACACGTTGGCTAATAGATTTCTTATAGTTTTTATAAGATTCTATAAATGCTTCGTCGCAATTCTTATAAACCTTTTTATCTCTTGTATCAATAACAACATTACTATTTTCATCAAAATCAATGTCATCAACTAAGACAAATGGAATTTCACGAGCCTTGCACAAAATAGCACCATGACTTGTTGTGCCACCCTTTTTAGCAATAACACCAGCAACAGTATTTCTAAATTCAGAAATAAAGCTTGGATATAATTCATCACAAACAATAATAATCTTGTCATGTTCAAGATGTTCAACATAATCATTGTTTAAAGCTTTTAAAACACGACGACGAATATCCTTAAAATCAAGATTACGTTCTTCTAGATAAAATGACTCACTAGATTCAAATTGACGAATATATTTATCAATAACAACATCAAACGCTTTACTAGCTTCATAATCATGTTTTTCAATTTCATTAAAGACTTCATTTTTAAGTACAGGATCTTTTAAAATCATGATATGAACAGTTAGAAATTCATCACTACTAGATTTTTTTAATTCTTCCAAATCAGCAACAACCTTATTTAGCGCAATTTCAAATTCTTTCTTTTCATAATCTTTATTATTAGTAAGACGTTCTGAAACGAATAAATTATCATTTTTAATTTTTACAATCTTTCCATAAGCGATACCTTCGCTAATGACCATTACACTAGTTTCTTCCATAATTAAAAACCTCGACAAATAAAATATACCACATTATTTAATTAATTTTCAGATAAAGTGTTTTCATTATTTCCTATATTACCCTCAGTGCTCTTTTTGAACACAAAATATTTTCTTCCTAAATAATTTATTACAAGCACAATCAAAGTCATAAGAACCTTAAATGTCCATTTCCAGAATGAAAAAGAAAAGATGTTAAAAACTGATAAAATCAACTTATCATGAATAGGTGTGGTTAAAGTCATTACTAGAAGTGTTAATAAATAACCAAATACAGATAATATTACATATTTAATAAATACTACTTTATCCTTCATTTGTTTATCAGTAACAGCTTTATATACAAATTTAGATAAGAACCAATTTATAAACAATCCAGTCAAAAATCCTAAAGTTGTAGAAATAGCTATATTGGCATTTTCATTTATATTTTTTAAAATAATTGAATTGAATATATAAAATACTAAATAATCTGCTAAAGTTGCAATGCCACCAACTAATAAAAAGCGTAATATCTCTAGCATTACTTCTTTCTTACTTTGCTTCAACGTTAGATTCCTCACAAATATAAACTGGTCTATTTCTAGATTGATCACGTACATCATATACAAGCTTCATCAAATAAAATGCGATGAAACATACACTAATTACTGCTAAATCAATTCTTATTGGAGTCCAATTAAACACATTATATGCATTAGCTTTAACAGCATTAATTGTTTGTCTAACAATATCGTAAATTAATACAATAAACCAGGCTAATCCAATAAATTTTGGTGCAGCTAAATAGAAACGTGAAAATTCATCAATCCCAAAGAAGGCATAATGTAATAATTTTTTAAAACTCCACTTAGTTGTACCGGCAACACGTGATGCATATTCAAACTCAATGACTGTAGTTTTAAATCCAACATAGTGATATATACCTTTAGTAAAACGACGGCAGTCCTTAATAGATAAAAATGCATCAATTACCATCTTATCAAGTAAACAATAATCACGTGCACCATTTGACATTTGCTTATCACCAGTTAAATGTGCATACACCTTATAAAATGCTAATGAACAAATTTTAGAGAATAACTTAGCACCTTTTCTGTTTTTTTGCTTAGCATATACTAGCTTATATCCTTCATCATGCTTTTTTAAAAACTCAGGTAATAAACTTGGTGGGTCTTGTAAGTCTACGTCCATAATAATAGCTGCATCACTATCTAATTTTTTCGCAGCTTCAAGACCAGCATACATTGCGGCTTCTTTACCAAAATTTCTTGAAAAGCCTACGTATTTAACGCGACTATCTTTTGTTGCTAGTTTTTTCATAATTTCTAATGAATCATCACGAGAACCATCATTTACAAAAATGATATTGTATTCATGTAATGAGTCAAAATATTTAATAGCTTCATTATAAAATATTTCTATTGTTTCATGCTCGTTGTAGCAAGGAACAATTAACGAGATTCTTTCCATAAATCTATCTCCTTTTTATACTTATTAGTTTCATAAAGTAGTGTGGCAGATGTAATAAAGAAGTAAACAACTGAACCTAAAATTGCAATCTTTTCACTCTTTGTATAACCATCTGGAGTAAAGCTAAGAGTTATATCCACATCTTTAATATTCTTAGGTATAATTACACCCAAGAATCCTCCATTAATATTAACAGTTTGATAATTATAATTATTATTTTTTATTGCCCACTCTTTAGAATATGTTAGTGGTAATTTAACAACCTTTGCCTCTAAATCACTATTTTCAAATGTGAAATGAATGTTGGAGTTATCAAAATTAAAAGATCTATTATTATAGCTTCTTTGTCTAACTAAATAATCATCATATAACTGATAATCTGAACAATATAGATTAACAATCTTTGAATTAGTTTGTGCCTTGGCTTTAACATATAATCTATCAGGTTTAATGCCAAGTTCTTTTAAATAGAACATATTGTAGTGAGCAGGATATAACTTTTTCGTTTCACTATCACGCAAATACATAAATTGTCGTGATGATGGTGAATAGGTTAGCTCTACAAGTTCTTTATTATTAGGTACTATATCAACAATTGAAGAATTTATAAACTTTTCATACATTGAAGTTGATAAATCATTTAAATCATATTCAAAATAACCACTTGATAAATATGTGGCATTACGTAATGTTACTGATGTAATATTGCTAGATGTGATTTCATTATATATATCAGTCATTTTATAACTTGAAATATTTGAATCATAAATTTTCTTAGCTTCATTTAGCATTTCATAATCATTATTTTCAAGCCTTGAATACTTTGAAATATTTTCAACAATATCAGTTAAACTATTAATTATTACACCTTCTTGATAATATACTTTATCAGGAAGCGCAATATATCCATATTTCAATAATGCTAAATCATTATAAAATGAATTATTATTTGCAATATATGATTTAGGTTTATAAGCCACCTTATCATAGATGATGAATGGATATGATTCGTTTAATGAATAATAGTAATATGTTGAATTATTGTTATATTTCTTTAAAGTTGTATCTTTCATTAAATTATAATAATTACTAGATAAATATAATGGTTGAACAGCATCTTGTTCGGTACTTGATGTAATGTATGCGCCAATACCACCAATAGAAATGACATGCGATACATTAAGCATTGGTCCGTTTACAAGGGAATAACCATACATATTTCTTCTAGACCAGCTAGTCGTTGAATCATTATGAATTTGATTTTGATAAACATTAAGTGGCGTATTATAAAATGATTGGAAGAAATTATAAGGATTTACATCATGATACATTGTATTAGCATTAGCTTGGAACTTTTCATCAGTATATAAATTAATACGTTCCATTTGACTCTTATCATAACTTGAATTCTTTTTCAAATAATCAACAAGCATACCTGCACGATATGTATAAGTTCTACTATAACTTGTTGAACCAATATTAATAAGGCATATTACTAGTGCGAATATCATTTCAGCACCAATAATCTTATGCATGAAATGAAAATTAAATTCTTTTTCAGGCTTTAAAGTTTTAGCTACATTTAAATAAACAATAGCTAACAAATAAATTGATACAAAAACTAGAGAACCAATTGTAATACCATAGAAGAATAAACGCTTATATTCTCTTGATTCATTCTTATCATAATGCATGAACAATTCTGTATTAGTTGATATAATGAATACTAATAAGAAAATGCCAAGAACTAATGTTAAAATTGACAATATATTAGCCCATTTATTCTTTAATACATTATTTTCTTCGCTCATTCCAATAGATGTTGCGTATAAGTTAATGATATATGGAATAAAGAACCAACGAACATATGCAACCTTTTGAAGTGAGAATATGAAACAAAATAAAGGTATCATAAACATAATATTTAATATAGCTACCCATATTTTAAGCTTAGCATTATTCTTGCCTTTTAAAGTAAAGAAATTAACAAAGAATATTAATGCACCACTAGTCATATAAAGTGAGGCATGCTCTCTTACATAATCACCAGCTTTTACAAGACATACTTCAGGTGGATTATTTGGAATAAATAAATTAACAAGTTGGGTAAAATAGTGCCTCCATGAAATACCATTCGATACGCTCTTGTGAGGGCTTATTGTAAAATACCATGGAAAATCAAATGATACACCTGTTCTGTTTGATTGATTCATTACATATAAAGCACTTGGTATTAATATTGATAAGCTCATCAAAACACCAAGCAATAAATATGCAAAGAATATAATAAAATCAATATAGAACTCTTTCTTTTTTAAGCTTTGATTAAAAGATGATTCTATCAAATAAAAAACTGATACAAATGCTAGTAGCATATATGCAATATAATAATCAAATAATACTATTTGCGTTACATATATAGGCAATATAATAAGAGCTAAATATTTTTTCTTTTTATCAAAATAATAATCAACAATAACCATTCCAAGTGGTGCATAAACTAAAATGCCTAAATATACAGGAAATATTACAAAGCATTCTAGCATACCACATGATGCAAAAATTAAGCTTGATAATAGTGCTGAACGTTTAGAAATATTTTTTCTTTTCAAAAAATAAAAGAAAATAAGTGCACCACAACATGTTTTAACTATTAAGCTAAACCAATATGCAAATTCTACTTCCATAAAGAATGAGAAAATAAATGCGATAAACAAAAATATATCAATAGGTATATAGTATGTATTTGCAAAAATGGAAACTCCACCAAAAAGGGTAAAATGAAAATTAAATTCTTTTTCAGGCTTTAAAGTTTTAGCTACATTTAAATAAACAATAGCTAACAAATAAATTGATACAAAAACTAGAGAACCAATTGTAATACCATAGAAGAATAAACGCTTATATTCTCTTGATTCATTCTTATCATAATGCATGAACAATTCTGTATTAGTTGATATAATGAATACTAATAAGAAAATGCCAAGAACTAATGTTAAAATTGACAATATATTAGCCCATTTATTCTTTAATACATTATTTTCTTCGCTCATTCCAATAGATGTTGCGTATAAGTTAATGATATATGGAATAAAGAACCAACGAACATATGCAACCTTTTGAAGTGAGAATATGAAACAAAATAAAGGTATCATAAACATAATATTTAATATAGCTACCCATATTTTAAGCTTAGCATTATTCTTGCCTTTTAAAGTAAAGAAATTAACAAAGAATATTAATGCACCACTAGTCATATAAAGTGAGGCATGCTCTCTTACATAATCACCAGCTTTTACAAGACATACTTCAGGTGGATTATTTGGAATAAATAAATTAACAAGTTGGGTAAAATAGTGCCTCCATGAAATACCATTCGATACGCTCTTGTGAGGGCTTATTGTAAAATACCATGGAAAATCAAATGATACACCTGTTCTGTTTGATTGATTCATTACATATAAAGCACTTGGTATTAATATTGATAAGCTCATCAAAACACCAAGCAATAAATATGCAAAGAATATAATAAAATCAATATAGAACTCTTTCTTTTTTAAGCTTTGATTAAAAGATGATTCTATCAAATAAAAAACTGATACAAATGCTAGTAGCATATATGCAATATAATAATCAAATAATACTATTTGCGTTACATATATAGGTAATATAATAAGAGCTAAATATTTTTTCTTTTTATCAAAATAATAATCAACAATAACCATTCCAAGTGGTGCATAAACTAAAATGCCTAAATATACAGGAAATATTACAAAGCATTCTAGCATACCACATGATGCAAAAATTAAGCTTGATAATAGTGCTGAACGTTTAGAAATATTTTTTCTTTTCAAAAAATAAAAGAAAATAAGTGCACCACAACATGTTTTAACTATTAAGCTAAACCAATATGCAAATTCTACTTCCATAAAGAATGAGAAAATAAATGCGATAAACAAAAATATATCAATAGGTATATAGTATGTATTTGCAAAAATGGAAACTCCACCAAAAAGGGTGGTATCATATAACGAGAAATTTCCTTCCCTTATCTTTTTAAAGAACCCATCAACAAATGGATAATATTGCACAATATCATCACTATTACAATTATAAAATGTGTTAGGACCGAAATTAAATATACAAAGGATAGTAGCACTTACAATAGTTAATATTATTAATAATAAAAAGAATGTTTTTTTCCAAGATGAAAAAAGATCATTATAGAAATGAGACAATTTATTAAACACATCTTTAATTTTAAGAAATATATTTGTCTTTTCTTTCTCCATATACTACCCTCGCTTTTCTCTATTATACAATAAAAATAATAAAATTAACACAAAAAAGAAGGTCTCAATTTGAGACCTTCTCTAATTATTTTGCATTTCTTAAAATACAATATGATGTACCGTTTTCTACTTCAACGAATTCCCAAATGTTTTCTAAATCAAATTTAACATAACCTTCGAAGAATTTCTTAGAAGTAATTAATTGGTTAAAGTTATCACTATCAGACTTTAATTCAGATTGGTGATATTCAGTATATGGACCATAGTTGTTAGAACATACAAGAGGAGTTGTTTCGTTGCTTGTGAAACGACCTGCAATTGGAGAGTTATTCTTTTGTCCAATTTCAGTTAATTCTTTAACTAATACAGTATCCTTAATAATTAAAGTACAATCAGATACACAGTTAGTAATAGTCATTGAACCAGATGCAGAGTCAACAGAACCGATAATACCACCAGAGTATGTATAACCAGTATCAACTGTACCAACAAAGTAAATTCTGTTTAAAGTCATCTTGTATGAAGTAAATTCATTTTTATTTCTACCAATAACTCCACCTTCATAACCCTTATCGTTATGGTCACCAATATAGGCATTAACATAGATATCTTCCATTGTTAATTCAACCTTTAATTGATCAGTGTCCTTTTGCATATTACCAACAAGACCACCGAAGTACTTACCACTTGCAGAAATCCAACCAGATTCCATAGGGTTAACAAGTGAAACATTAGTAATATATGAAACACCACCGCTTACTTGACCAACAAGAGTACCTACTTCTGAAATACCGTTTACTCTAACATTCTTTAGTGAAACATTTGAAATATAACCACCACATAAGTTACCAATAATACCAGTATCTGAATCACCTGTATTTGTAGCTTTGATTGAAATGTTTTCAAACTTGATATTCATAACAGTACCATTCTTTAACTTGTAAATCATGTTAGCTGTTTTATCTTTTGTACTACGTTCAATTGTTAAATTTGAAACAGTATGTCCATCACCATTTAATAAACCTGTAAATGGAGTTGTGCTTGTAGTATATTCAAAATTAGTGAAATCAATATCATTCTTTAATAAGTAAATAACTGTAGACTTGCTAGAAGTATTGATAGCCGCATGTAATTCAGCTGCTGTTGTTACTTCTTGTACAGTAATATTAGCACTGTAAACTTCTGAAACTAATAATTTTGATGGATCTGTAGCTCTATTAGTTACAACCATTGAAACAACGTAAGCACTTGTATTGTTGTTTGGAGCAATACCTTCAGCATATTCATCGTCAATATTAACACGAGTACCATTAGCAATTACTTCATCAGCAGTTAATACATGATCGCTTGTAGCAATATACATGTAACCATAAATATTAGTAAATGCTGCAGAAACCTTAACACCATCACGTGTAGCATTAACTTGATAATCTAGATTATTAGTTAAGTCAATTGAATATTTAGATGCAAGATTAGCATCGCTTGAAACATCAATTGCAGCATTCTTAGACTTAACATAAACTAAATAGCTAACTTCAATATCACTAGCTGATTCATCAAGTAATGAATGAATAATACCAGTAACTTTATATACACCAGGAACTGATGTGTAAACATTATCAACAGTATAGAATTTACTATTAGTACTTTCAGCATATTCAAACTTAGTTGTAACAGTATAATCCTTACCTAAAGTTAGTGGATTCTTTGCATAACTAGCTTTGTCTGTTGCAACAAATTCAGGTAAATTAAATACACTGTATTGTTCAACATTATACTTAGATTCATAACCAGTAATTGAACCAATTTGAGTTTGTTCAGCTTTTACAATGAATGTAAATGTCTTTGTTAAAGTTACATCATTATTAGAAATAGTTGCAACAAGAGTAATTGTCTTATCTTCAGTTCTATCTCTCTTTACATTAGCAATAATATAATTTCTTCCTGAAATTGATCTAGTTTCATCAAAACCAATTGAAATTACATTTTCATCACTTGAATACCAGTTAACAACGAAACCGTTGCAACGAGTAACAAGCTTAATGTCTTGGAATACAGCTTTTTCATTAGCCATAACGCTTAATGCGTCGATAGCACCTTGAATCTTAACATAGTTATTGGATTGGTCATTGCCTTCAAGAGTAGGAATTACCCAATCAATATGTTCATATTGATCACTTGATGTCTTATTTAATGTACAACCAACTGGTTTACCATTATTGAATGTTAATAAATCTTCTTGCTTTAATGCTAAGAAGTCACCCATATTAACTGATCCATCAGCATTTCTTAATAATGTATCAATATCACGGTTACCCTTAACAGTGGCACCATTTAATTTTGCAGCACTTAAATCAACTGACTTAAATGAAGAATCATCTAATGTTGTTGTTAAAGCAGTACCGCTCTTTTTAGCTTCATAGCTAGAAGCGTCAATAGCACTTGTAATTTGGCTATAAGTTGGAGTCTTAGTTCCGTCAGCATTAGTCTTTAAACCTGTATTAAAGATAGAATATTGTGCACTACCTTTATATGTGTCAAAGTTAGAATAAGCTACAGAACTATCTGTCATATTAGATACATATGATAGACAACCTTCAAATGTATTATAACTTGCTTCAGTACGAGCCATAGCAAAGTTTAGATTTTCACCATCATTTGCACCAAAATCACCATTTTCACCAGTTGCATCGATTTCACGATTCTTATCTGTCATATACATATAAACAGAGTTATTGTAAGCTGTGCAATCAAATAATTGTAATGTACCTGGGTTTGAGTTGTCAGCAAAACCACCCATACGGTTGTTGAATGACATACAGTTCTTTAAAATCATGTCACCTTCCATTGCTGAACCACCTAACTTAAATCCATTACCATCACCATTTTGAGTAGCATAGCTTGATAAATATGATTCATCAGCAGGATTTAACTTAGTCTTTGATTCTTGCTTATCAAGTAAGAATCCATTTTCAAATGCAACACAGTTTAATAATGTGATTGTACCAATGTTACCAGAGTCAACCTTAGCGAACATATCCCAACCGTCATCGGCATTTCTATATGCAATGCAACCGTCAAATACGTTTCCTTCACCTACAGTTAATTTAGCAGCAAAACCATCGGCATTTTCACCTAGAGTATCAATATCATAGTTGTTGTAAGATGTGCAATTTAAAATAAGGTTGTTGTGTGGCCAATCTTGAACTGAACCATCAGCACTTGTAGCACGACCTAGTTGAAGACCAGTATCTCTATTTTCATGGAAATTACATCTTTCAACTTTATTGAATGAACCAGCAACATACATACCATTGTCACCAGCACCTTCTACATCAAGGCCATAGAAATCCCAATAAGAACCAGTTACTTGAATACCACGATTATTATCAAGTGTTTCCATCTTGTGGAAATCAAATGTTACCTTTCCACCATTATAGTTAGATACTTTGATTCTTCTCTTAGCATTACCTGATTGAGATAATGTAAATCTAACAGGTGTGTCATATGTACCTTCTAATAGATATAAAGTATCACCAGCACCAATATAGTGAAGTGCTGTATAAATATCCATTGGATCATCAATTGTACCAGCATGCTTTGGAGCATCTTGTACTTCTTGTGCAGCTTCCTTTTCAAAGTCATATTCAATCTTAGCTGATGGTGATGCATAGAATACCTTTCCACCATCATTACGGTCGTTTCTATCAACATAATTATTCATGTCATTAGAAACCTTGCTTGTTGATTCACTAGAAGTAGCTGAAGTTTCTTGAGTTGGTTGTGTTGTATTATTGTTATTGCAAGATGCAAGAGTTGCAACTGCAAGAGTAGATAACGCTAATATAATTCTCTTATTTTTCATAAATACCTCCTACTACTTATACCAAATTTGAATACCATATACTTGTACAGCATATGTAACGTCATAGAAGTAATAAGTACCAGCTTTTAATTCATATTTATATTTTGAAATTGATGTAGTATATGCATAAGTTTCTGACTTTGCGTTCTTGTTTTCATCATAGAATCCTGCTTCTGTTACAGGTTTAGCATCACCACTTGAACGTCCGATAATCGCAACTGTTGCATCACTAGTTAATGTTACCTTAATATAGTTAGAATCATTTGGTTTACCCATACCATTTGTTTGAACACGCTTAGTAAATAATAAATCACCAAATGTCTTACCAGCTGAAGAGTCAGTCTTTTCACTCTTTACTTGGCACTTATTACCAAATGAAATTGTTTCATCAAATTTATATTCTTCTTTAAGTGTTTGTCCTGCTAATGAGTCATCAATATTGCTTGCATTAAATGTATAATCTGCTTGTGCAATAGCATCAACATGAACAGTTACCTTTGTAGTCTTAGTTGAACCATATGCAAAATATGAAATAGTAACTTCTTGGTCACCAGATGCACCAGTATTTAAACCTTTTAATGTAATATCAGATGGAGAAACTGTAACAACTGTCTTCTTGAAGTGTGCATCCATGAATGAAGCTTCAATTACCCAGTCAGATGTATCCATAGTTCCATATGTTCCATCTGGTCCTACAGTATCTTG
>AUXO010602441.1_pt1 | contig 14104 bp, 12 predicted proteins | sample 768731 | NCBI WGS metagenome assembly AUXO01 (sample SAMN02715735, study PRJNA202380) | gut metagenome | biome: sheep rumen | host: Ovis aries | place: New Zealand: Palmerston North | reverse complement strand
CCGTTATTGGTCGCATATTCAGGCCTGTCGGGAAGGGCAAAGCAACCCTTCTCAGCCAATGGCTTTAGTTGCTCGAAATATGTTCTCCACAACAACTTACGTTTGGCTTGTATTTGGTCAAGATGTTCTAACTGTGCCCAAAGAAAAGCAGAGTTAATTTCAGCAGGTAGGAAGGAAGAACCGGTATCAACCCATCCATACTTATTTACCTCACCACGGAAGAATTCTGCACGGTTTGTTCCTTTCTCCCAGATAATCTCTGCACGACGGATGAAACGTTCGTCGTTTACCATCAGCATTCCACCTTCACCACCTGCAGTTACATTCTTGGTTTCATGGAAAGAAAAACATCCCAAATGGCCGATTCCACCGAGAGGCCTACCTTTGTAGTAAGAGTCGATAGCTTGGGCAGCGTCTTCTACCACGAGAACGTTGTGGCGATTGGCAATTTCCATGATTTTGTCCATATCACAAGCCACGCCAGCGTAATGGACCGGAACAATGACTTTTGTTTTTTCTGTGATAAGACTTTCTATCTTATCTGCATCAATATTTGGATTATTCTCACAACTGTCAGCAAACACAATCTTTGCACCTTGCCGGACGAAAGCAAGTGCAGAAGATACAAATGTATATGATGGCACTATTACCTCATCGCCTGGTTGCACATCACACAAAATTGCTGCCATCTCCAATGCATCAGTACACGAAGTTGTAAGTATGCATTTCCTAAATCCATACTTTTCTTCAAAGAATTTCTGACATTGCTTTGTAAACACGCCGTTACCAGACAATTTTCCTGTAAATACTGCCTGATACATATAGTGCGCTTCTTTACCTGTGAGGAATGGCTTGTTGAAAGGAATTTTATTCATATATCTCTATTTTTATTTTTATTTTTGTTTTTGTTTTTGTTTACAGTTCAACACTTGCGCGTCTAGGTTCAAAACAGCAACACGGCCTTAGAGCAACAATACGTACTCCGCTTGCTCTTTGTGGACCAATTTTAGCAAAAGTGGCTAATACACTGTGATTACCGCCCAATCCAAGAGGACCTATATTTGCTTCATTGACTTTATCGGTAATAGTCTTTTCAAAATCGCTCTGCACGCCAAAATCGCCTTTAGCCATAGCTTCCATCATCAGGCTTGTTGCTTCAAATTGGCTACGCCCAATACCGATTGCCAGTGTGCAAGGGGAGCATCCCAGTTGACTTACAGCAGGTTTAGCACGGTTTACTATTTCTTCTATTACGACGTTAACACTATGTTTATGGAATATCCGCTGAGTTATACCACGAATAGCTGGGCCTCCTCCAAGCATCATGATGGTTAATCGGATAATATTTTCATCAATCGGCTTAATCAGTATCGGTGAAGGAGCCAATGCTCCACTATCTTCATCCAATCCCCCACTTTGATCAATGCGGGCGTTGTCATTTCCTTTGATAGCCATAGGCCGTCCTGGCAACTGACGTAATCCCATAGCTACACCTTCCTTTATCTGCTCCAACAGTTCACCGGTAATAACTTTTTTCTTACCGACTTCAAGGAACAGATGAGGGATACCCGTATCATCGCAAAGAGGGCTGTGATTTTTCTCTGCCACTAACGCATTATCCAGCACCTGACGCATTACCCAGCAAGAACTTTCAATGATTTCGTTTGAAATGGCTTTACGGTAGGCCTCTTTTTGGTCTTCACGGAATGTAGTTCCTGCCCTTACCAGGCAATCTGCCACTTTTTCTTGTATGTTAATCATAGATCGACTTTCCTTTTGCTGCGCCAATAATGGCTTGATATTTCACTACTTTCAACCGATTCATGGCCTCCATCCCTAATTCAGGATATGCCACGGTCTCTCGTTCAATAGTTTGACTTTCCAGTAAAGCTGTCACGGGAGGGATTACTGCGAATACGGCATTATTTTCGGCCAGTTTCTTTACAGTCTCTTTCGAAATAGCTCCTTTGCCCAAATGCATTTTTACACCAAGTTTGGAAAGTGGCTCAAAAGAACTCTCAATTTCAACTTTGTTACTGGAAGTTGGACCAACACCGGCAGGGCTGACTGCGGTATGGAAAATCACAGCCCCATTTAAGTCAATGCCCATTTCTGCTAGTTTCCCCTCCTCTCCAGCCTTTATGATCTTTGGAAGAACGGCATCCCGTCCAGTATAGATATACCCGCTAATACATATCACATCACCAACATTTAGTTGGCTGATGGTTTCCTCGCTGAAAGGTGTCTCTAAGTATTTCATTTTAAAATAATATCCATTATTTTATCGAGTTCAAAGCTATCCTTTTGAAACTCTTTTATTACTTTATCGCATTCGTCAGTTGAGAGACCTCCATACATGGCCAGTCCACGAAACTTATCTTCCTGCTCCTGTAGGGTCAAAGGGTTCTCAGGCTCTCCCTTTGGATATAAGCAGGACATTTCAAATACCTTACCACCTCTTAAATGTAGAGTGACTCTTGCACCACGTATGGCTGGTGACTTTTTTGTTAAATCCTCATCTTCGATTACATGTACTTTCTGGGTGATATCGTTAATCCAATAGTCTTTAAGATTATCTTCATTATAGTCCGCATAGCCTGCATTGCCCCTTACAAGAGCAAGTGCGACAGCATATGGTGTACTTAACTTGGCAGAACTGATATTCCTAATATCGGTATGGTCATGACTTCCAACAGCAAGTTTATAGGTGTGTACCTCTAACTTTTCTACTTCATCAGTTTTAAAAAGGACTTTATTCTTCAAATCAAGTACAGCATCTATGGCCGGATGACAATGCCTGCAAGCTGCATATATTTTCTGATATATACCATTAATGGCAAAGTCTTTGCCTGAGAAATCAGTTAGGAATTTAGGGTTGGGTGTGTTTGTCATAGTGGAAAGAAATCCACGCTTACCTCCCAAAATGTCATCTGGCCCTGACAAAGCTATACGTCCTATTTGTGCTGCTAAAACACCATCCATTGCAGCCCGCCCGACATTATATGGTTTTAGCTCAGAAGCCTGTTCTTGTATTTCTAATATGCCTGCAGCACTTGTAACTGCACAAGCAAGCGTAGATTTTAATTGTTCTCTATTAAAACCATATGCAAATGCTATTCCCATTGCCGAGCCAATTACCCCACATGTTCCGGACACATGATAACCACGCATTTTATGACCAGGTTGAATCGCACATGCACAACGAACTGCAGCCTCATACCCCATCACAATACCATTAAGTAGTTGTTTATGAGTGATTTGCTTGTATTTATGGACTTCCAATATTGCTGAAATAATAGATGCTCCAAGATGTATCATCCCGTGTCGGTGGCCGTCATCCAACTCCAATGCATGAGCACAGAATCCATTCAGAATCACCCTATAAGGTAAAGTGTTTTCAAATGATTCGAAAAATTCGGGATGTACATTTTTCACATACTTTCTACCACCAATCATCACACCCATATAGTCCAATAGGCATTTTTTTGCTTGAATGATGACAGAATCAGAAATGTCATCTAATCTGTTAATAAGACCTTCAATGAATATTTTATCAATGTTCATTTTTTCTTTTCTTCGTGAATTTATCTATAAAAGGTTTCACTAAATCAATACTTAAACTTAAAGCTTCAAGTTTTAGAAACTTTGCAGTGCCAAGATAGAGTAAAGAAAATACGAAAAAGATTATAATAGCGTTGGAATACATTCCAAGCGATAATATTTTCCCGATGAGACCAGCAAATATAAAAGATCCTATTGCTATAAGCATAATAGGGAGCAGATCAAAAAACTGAGTCTTTAACTTATATCCAATATGATACGAGACTAACGATGCATTCACTATATAAATAAGCCATGATTTCATCACCATGCCAATAAGCATTCCCTTTATCCCCCAAACTAGAAGGCCAACTACTACAAATAACACACCTAAAAGTTGCTTGAATATGCTCCATTTAAAAAACACTTTGCTTTTCCCAATAGCAGCGATTGTCTGAGAGTTGGCACTTTGAAGGCAAATGGCAAGACCAGCTAAACATAACAATTGAAAGCATGGGATGCTTTCAATCCATTTTTCAGAATATAGTAAGATGAATATTGGTTTTGCAAGTAATATTAAAAGAAACATTAGTGGGAATGTGATAAAAGCTATAGAAGAGGCTATTCTTTTTATTGTACTTATCATCATTTCTCGATTGTCTTGTAGCTCAGAATAGAGAGGATATGATACCTGAGCAACAACCTGTGATATTGTGTTAGATGCCAACATCTCTGTAGAATGTGCTTTTGAATAATAACCCATTGTGGCAGGATTATAAAAACGTCCAATTAGCAAGCCTTGAATGTTATTTACAAAAGTGGATAGCAGAGAAGTTAATAGCATATATAGTCCAAAACTGAATAACTCCTTAAATGATTTTATGGAGAAAACTAATTGTGGATACCATTTGTTAGTAGCCCAATAAACAATTGTAGGGATAAAAGCCAGTAATAAATGTTGGACTACTAATGACCATACTCCCCAACCTTTGTATGCAAGCCAAATAGTAATAAACAATGAAATAATAGAGGAGGCTGTCAAAGTTATGGCTATTTTCTTAAATCTAAATTGCTTATTAAGTTGATTTGCTTGTACTGTTTGGAGCGCATTTATAATTAATACAATACCCTGTACCCTAAGAACATCTCGAAGTAAGGGTGTTCTGTAGAAATTGGCTATTGAAGGAGCCGCAAAGAATAGAAATGCATAAATAAATAAGGATAATCCCAGATTCCAAAAGAAAACAGTGGAATAATCTTCCTGGGTTGGTCTCTTTTTTTGAATGAGTGCAGAACCAAATCCTCCATCTATAAATGTTGCAGAAATCAACATAAAGATGGATAGCATACCTATACATCCATAATCTTCGGGCTCCAATAGCCTCGCTAGAATAATTCCAGAAATAAAACTCACGAGTATTTGTGAGAACCTCTGAATAGTAGTCCACACGACTCCAGTTACTGCTTTTTGTTTAAGAACACTATGACTCATCTTATAAAGCTCTATCCTTTCAAGAACCTTTTAAAAACATTGAATCTAGAATTGAGAACTTTCCTTCTTAATCTAAATATGGTTTCGCCGAATAGCGTTCCATAGAAAGACATTTTTATTTTTTCCTTACATTTTTTATTCCCATCCAACAAGCGTATTACATTATCACTTCCTAATACCGTGAAAAAACATTTGTGTAATATTTTACCCGTATTTATGAAGTTTAAAACAGGTAAAATTCCAATACGAGAAGATCTACCCCAAACGACTCGAACTGGTTTTTTTATACTTTTAGGGTAATTGTATACAACGGGAAGATTATAAACATCTTCCCGTGTTTGAGGATATGAAATAGGTCTTGGTACTTGTAAGCAAAAGTCGGGGAAAAGGAAATTGCCCAAACTATAATATATAGGTTTATCTTTATACTCTTCTCTAGGATTAATAATATGAGTATGACTGCCAATAATTGCATCAGCACCTGCATCAATCATTTGCTTTGCCAATAGTCTGCATGCTGTCGGTGGAATATAGCTATATTCAACGCCCCAATGTGGTAAAATAATAACATAGTTAGCCGTTTTCTTTGTTTCTTCAATCATTCGACTAATTTCTTCCCCATTTGTCTGGAAAATACCAGGCTCTTCTCTTGTTGCAGCCTGTACTGTATATGGTGGTAATTCTTTAAAGCAACATCCAATGAAAGCATATTTACTCCCTCTAGACTCTACGAAACAAGGTCTTGATGCTTCTTCAAGATTTAGTCCAGCACCGCAAAATAAAATATTGTTTTCTTTTAGTAGACGGATAGTGTTTTTTAGGCCCTCTACTCCAAGGTCAAAGCTATGATTATTTGCAAGAGAGACCAGATTTAGCCCCAATTCTATTATACGACTAAAATCACTCTCTCGAGCATATACAATATTCTTTCCCCACTCCATTTGCATTTTATGCTCATCAAATGGGATATTGTCTCCTATTGCACATTCTAAAGTACCAACTCTGAAATCAGCATTATATAGAATTTCCTTTATGTTCGATGAGATGAAATCTGTCTGGTATGGTAAAACGCCTCCAGGCATTATGTCACCGCAAAAAATAATCTTCATCGTAGTTATCCGTTTAGTAGATTTAGAATCTCGTCTTTAAGGCCTCTTTCTAAACATGCTTGCTGACAAATGAAATCCCCCCAATTCCCTTCAACCAACACCCACCCATATTTTGTGGTGAGAGCGTAATCAAACCCAATATATTTATGATAATCAGGTAAAGAATCATGTATCTCTCTATTCAGCGCAAGTAATGATTCCCATTCTGGGACTTGCCAATTAATAAAAACTCTTCCATTATCAGGATTTCGTTCAAAAACATTTCCTAATTCATCTTTTGCTTTTGTACAAATTCGTCCTGTTTTGGCATCAACGACTGTCATGATTCCGCCACTTCCAGCATTATCCACAATTGAACCTTTACGTCCCATTCTTATAAAAGGATAAAATATTTCTATGCCTCTGGCTGTTTTGAATGAAGGTATTCTGATAGTATTAACTGATGACTCATTCCATACTCCCATTCGTTCATCTTGGTTTATCAGTTCTTCTACCATCCATGTCCCATTCCCTAAAAGTTCATCAAATAAGTCATTGGCTGTTTTTTGTTCCTTTGATAGATCAACAATCCTGTTTCCTTTACCGTATTTTCCTTGAATTGGCTTTGCGAAAAACTTATGATGTTGTTTGCAAAATATGTTAAAAACCTCTCGATCACTTTCTCCATAGATAGCACAAGCATCTCTATGAAAATATTTCTTAGCTTTCTGGTAAAATTGAAATTTATCTTTTAATTCAATAAACGCTTTGTTCCCATTCTTCCCCGCATTACGAAAAATGGCTTGATCTTTTTGCTTCTTTGAAAGATACTTTTCTCTTTGTTCTTTTGACTTATTACTAAAAGAATGAATCAAATATTCTTCTGGATTGATGCCATAGTAGAAATTACAAAGTAACATATCTTCGGTAAGTTTCTTGACCTTCTTAGAGTTTTTTAGATCTATTTCTGAGAGATAGAGAGGCAAATATTCGTTGAGTAATACAGAAAACTTTGTTCCTCCCCAACATTTGGGTTGAAGATAAATATTCCTTGTTGCAATTTTTGCTGTTATTGATGGAGAAGAATTCCACAATGCATTCATAATTTTTTCAATAATTATAGAAAAAATCCTTTTCATTTTTCAAATAATTCGTTTGTAACTTATTTCGTTCTTATTCCCTTTGCTAAACATCTGGATATTCTCCATTGCATCTGCCATCATTTGATAAAATGACTCATAACTCAATCCTCCGATGTGTGGTGTCAAAATCACATTGTCTAGTTCAGCTAATCTGTATTTCTCTTTAATAGGCTCCTCGTAGTGCGTATCTAAGGCAGCAGATGTAACGTGCCCACTTTGCAACGCTTCGTAAAGAGCTTGTGGGTCAATCAATTTTCCGCGAGCGGTGTTAATGACAATCGCTCCTTTTTTCATCAAACTAAAAGTGGTCCTATTCAACATTTCTGAGTTTTCATCAGTTAATGGACAATGAAAACTCAATATGTCTGCTTTGGTTAGCATAGTCTCAAAGTCCTGGAAGTATGTCAGTCCTAACTGCTCTTCTATCTCTTTAGTCTGACGGGATACATCTGTATATATCATCTTTACACCAAACGGTTGCAACATAGTGGCTACCATTCTTCCGATGTTACCCATGCCTACCAACGCAACAGTCTTTCCATAAAGAACATGAGTTGTTACTCCTTGCTGTTGTTTTCTCCATACACCTAGATGTGTCTGTGTGTTAATTTGAGGTAGCCTCTTCAAGCAGGCTAGCATGAGAGTGATTGTATGCTCTGCCACACTACGTGCGTTTACTCCAGCGTTTACATAGACGGGTATATGATGGCTTTTGATCGCCTCTAAGTCTAACATTTCTATTCCAACCCCAGTACGCTGAATCATTTTCAAATGTTTAGCTGCAGAAATAATGCCTTCATCTATAGGCAAACGTCCACTCACCAGCAAATACTCAGCATCAGCACATTGGCGAAGTAGACAATCATAATCTAGGTCCTCGAGGGTTTCTACCTTAAACCCGTCGGGAACTACACTCTTGAGAATCTCCCAAGGAGTACCTGTATATCTTGCAGTATGTAGTATTTTTACATTTTTCATTTATTATGCGATAGCCGATTTATTATGGATTATGCCCATCATTTTGTTAAACAACAGTGACAATACAATTGATATTCCTAAAACAAGTATCGGCATTATATATAGAGCTAGTAGGTTATCAGACCATCTCTGCTTATAATAAATTTCCTCTAATGAATGCCACACCGCTGGATGTAATATGTAGACCAGCATCGAGCAGTCACGGCCTAATCGTTGTATGAGTCCTTTATGGTTTTGTGGATTTTTCATCCCATAAACGAACAAAGCGAACACCTGTGGAATCGTGACAATATTTACGCCGAAATCTCGCCCCATAATCCATCGTTCAACCCAACATAAAAGTGTCGTTATCACGATGATTGTTATTAGTACATGGTTCGAAATGTTTATTTTTTCTTGATTTTCATGTAACCAATGCCCAAGCATAAAGTAGGGGAAAGCCTCAACCAGCCAATTACGATATACCATATTGGGTATACCTTGACCAGCCAAATGCATTCCTTGCGCCATCACAATATATATAATAAACATCGCTGCTGCAAGCCAATACGCGAACTTTCTGAGACGAAGTGTTTCCAATATACCATAGAAAGCATAAGCATATAGTAGAGCAAATAAGAACCAATATTGTCCAGCTATCCCAGATATCGGTTTGTTGAAAACGAGCCAATCAAGTATTGACCTCAGGTTTATTGAAGGATGGAAATTATGATATATTAGGTGTTGAAACAAAACAAAAATAAAATAGAAAAGCGATGCATAGAGTGTAATTTTTGAAATATGCTTCAACTTTCTTAATACCAGATTTTTACTATCTCTAGGCTGATATAGATTGGTGTTTTTATAGAGATTTGTAGAAAGAATAGGGTGAAAACAAAAATAGCCAGATATCATGAAGAAAAAAGGCACACTGAAACGGCTAATAGCCTGAACGGCTGTTCCCATTATACCGGGGAACTCGCAGTGCATAAACACCACAAATATACATGCGATGCCTTTGATATAATCTAGGCAATAGTTGTATTGCTTTTGTTCTGTCATTACGCGCCAAATAATTCTAAATAACTAGCATCATTCTCAATTACACCGTAGGCCCGGGCTCTCATTATGATTTTTTCTGCCCAATTCTTATGCGGGCCAATTTCATTCATGCCTTTGGTCCCTTTCACTACCCCACCACTTGTATGCATAATCTGGTAAGCGTCGTCGTATTCGTCTTTCGTTACAGCCAACATTCCATTGATGTAGTTCAAGTGGGAGGGATGGATACAGGTTTTACCCATAAAGCCGTTGGCTTGATCTAGTACTAACTCGCGCATAAGACCGTCAACCGCATCGTTTACAATGGCTTTACGTTTCATCAGGGTCTGCTGAAGATCAACCTTAGGTAACTCTGCCATTCCTTTCATGGATTTATTCACCTTGAAGTATTCCCATACTGGTCCACTAACAGTGTAGTCGTTGTTGCGAGTAAACACATTCAAAATGTCCATTAGACAGTTGCTTACTGTCATGATGTCATATATTGTATAGTTGATGCCACGGCGAACTCCAAAGCAACTGGAGAAATCTGTTCCACCTACGCGAACATTTAAAACTAAATTCTTATGGCAATCACAAATATTCTTGATTGCCATCAATTCCAGAAGGCGTGTTTCTTTGTATGCCACTCGGGCATCTTCGATGATGGGCATACCATAAATCACTTCGTTAAATCTGTTATTTAGTTCCACCAAGTGATTCATATAAGTTCCTCCATTTACGCCGTTGAACTTAGGGAAATTGAAACCAGTGATATAACGGATATGTTCTGGCTTCAACATGCTAGAGAAATGTTTGAACTGCTCCGGACTTCGTATTCGAAAAAATAATAGGGGAATATCTTCATATTTAAGAATTCCTTTTTCTTCTGCCTCTTTGAGCGTATCAAGTACATGGATACTGTTCAACTCTGCCATAGGTACATCCTCTTCTGGACATGCATCTTCAAAGCACATAACCATGGATGTTAAGCCCTTATATTTGCGGTCAATTACAGCTTGAGCGAAATCTTTGGTTCCCGGCATGTACATTGTAGCGCCAAGACAATACTGAAGCAGATTGCGATCCGTGTATTTGTCAAAATCTTCAGGCTCTCTAACAAATTTGTAACTTGGATTATATTGATGATGTTTCATTTTTATCTATAGATTTTATTTAAGTCTTGATAAATCGAATCTACGATATATCATATCCTCATTTTTGGAACCTATGACTTTTATTGTTTGATAGATAAAGTCAATCATTCTACGAAATTCTTCCATCGAATTTGTTAATAATTTTACTCTACAGAAATGTTGTGATAGAGTCCCAATGAAGTTTTCCTTTATTTCATCACCAACTATGTAGTATTGATTGATGCCGACTACTTGTTTGCAAGATTGCAATGTCTCAATCCCTTCTATTTTTGCTATTATTCCTACTTTTAGTGGGATGGTAATACTTCCGGCAATATGACCATTCATTTGGGGGTTAATGTTGTCAATGTCTTTAGCTGTTGCCATTGGTCCTCCAAGAGCATAACGAATCATCATCTGTACATCATTATACCCACAAGCTCTTTCAAATAATTTATAGTTGAGCCCACCACTTAATCGAAGGCCCATCTCATGAAAGTAAATTTGATCAGTGTCTTGATCTACCAATGCTTGCATAAAGAAAGTCCCATTTGAAAGTCCTATAGACTCGAACATAGAAATCACATTAGGATTGATTTCTTTTATAAAGATATCTGTTTTCTTAGATGGGAAGCAACTAACAGCACTAATATGTGCCAATCCATCAAACTTGTCTACTGTGTATTGGTCATTTACAGCAGATAGATAAATCTTTCCATCATTAGCAATATATCTACATCCAAATCCATAATCACTGGTTATACATTTCTCTACTATAAAATGTTTAGATGGTGAAAATGAAAGAGCAAAGGGAATGGCTATTTTAAGCTCTTTTTCATTCTTACAAATAGATAATCCTTTTGAACTATAAGAATCCGTTGGTTTTACAACCACAGGGTACTTAATCTTTGCTAGGTCTTCAGGACGCATCTCTTCAGTAATCTCATATTCTGGCACTACAGGCACATTGAACTTATGGCACAAAGCTTTAAAGGATGCTTTGTTTTGACAGATATCCCACTGCTCTTTTGTTGCATAAAATGGTAGCCCTGCTGCCTCACAAACCTTCATTACTTGCTGAATGTTGAATTCAGAAGGGCCGGAAAATACACCATCAATGTTTGTTTCTTTTATAAATTTAACTAGAGCATCTGTGTCAGCAGTGCTGATACGAACAGATTCGTCAGCTACTTGCTTAGCTGCATTAGTCTCGTTGAAATCGGCAACGATTGTATATATTCCCATCCTTTTCGCCTGAAGGACAATGTCCTTGGCAGATGTTCCTCCAAGAACTAACAACCGTTTGCCTCTAACTTCAAAATTAGTAATAGCCATTTTCTTTTACTTTGGAGAAGCAACAGCTTCTGGATAATATGTGTCTATAACTCTCTTTACCAATGCCACTTGCTTAGCACGTTTCTTAGCATCTGCCTCGGTGGTGTCCCAGCTATGTGTCGCTGCTACGCTTCCACCTGTTTTCAGATAAATGGGAGCTGCAACTCGAATGAATTCTGGAACTTCATAATGACGGATGAAACCACCTGTTGATTTAGGATTCTCTGTATGTATGTCGATTGGAATGTCAATGGCAGCTCGGATAGCGGATAGCATTTGAAGCTGTATATCTCGTACAGGGTTGAATGAGTTTGCACCAATTTCCTGCAGCATCTTGGCCGAACAAGGATTGCCATGACCTGTATGAGCTGAAACCTTGAACTTAACATCAGCAGGTAAGAAGCCGTCACGGCGCATTTGATTCATAAGCCAAAGTTGACCTTCATCGTACACCATGAACGAACGAACGCCGATTTTTGCAGCCCGTTTAATATCCTCAATGGCACGGATAATCTGTTCTTGACCTCGCAGACGATATCCCATGCGCACTCCCTCGGGGGTATTGACAGATGCACTGGTATCCACGGTCGCACGAGGTCCAGTTGCTAATAATAGTTCTACATTCCACTTCTGTGCATAATCTAGCATTTGTTCTATCTCACTATCAAGCAAACGCATGATTCCCTGAGTCTGGGTGACACGGTGTATCTTGATTCCATATCCGTCCAATGCCTCAAGTAGAGCCTTCATTGGGCCGGGGCCTTGAATACCTGGAACTTCAAAACGATATTGACCACCATCCTCGAATCGTTTTTGGGATGTTGGTAAATCATATAAGTCGCCTTCTGGCATACCTATACTTCTTAAATAATTCCTTGTTTCTTTCATTTTTCTTTTATCTCGTATTTTTCACTTGCTTGATAAATCAAATATCCACTTCGGTCACCACTGCATTCTATATGTTGTAGTCTGTCGTTGGTTATCTCTGCTTTTTTTATTTCAGGATAATCTCTCCAATGTTCAATAATAGGTTTAAGATATTTTGATTCCTCTGAAAGGAAATAAACACCAGAATAACAATACTGTGTAATTTGTGGTTCGTGAAATGTGCCCATGGCTACCTCAACAACACCTTTCAAAAAATCATAGCCAGTAGAGAGCTGTACTAAATTAGAACCGATGAAGTCCCCTCCCATACGAGCTCCAATTTCTATTACTTTAATATCACCATCTTCTGTTATCTTCAGTTCTGAATGGGACGCACCATACATGATGTGGAGTGCATCAAGTGCGTGAAGAACTATTGCTTTTACTCGATCTTGTACGGTTTTAGGAAGCGAAGAAGGTTGATGGTGTTCTAACTCTACAAAGAAGGGAGCCCCTGTTGTTACTTTGTCGGTAATCTGAAGGATGAAATGCTTGCCCTTAAAAGAGATAGACTCTACACTAATTTCACGGCCTGAAACAAACTCCTCGATTATGGCCTCGTGCTTGAACGATTCTGCCTGAGCACGCAGAATAGCTGCTTCCAGCTGTACAGAATCGAACACTTTCTCCACGCCTTTACTGCCAGAACGATCTGTGGGTTTTACTATCAGTGGAAATCTAAAGCCAAGAATATTATAAAACTTACTATTCTGTTCTACTAGTGTGAATTTGGGTGAAGGTACACCATTATTCATAAAACACTGGCGCATCAGATATTTGTTAGTCGTTGTTGTTGAGTATTCGTCTGGGTTGGAAATCAATCCCATGCGTGAAGCTACGTAGTTAATAGTAGGCACGGGAAGATCAGCAGCGATGGTTGTAATCGCATTAATGCCAACACGTTGGCATACCTCCAAGATCTGTTCCTTCTTTTTTACATCAATTGGGTAGAAATAATCTGCAACGTCTTTGCAAACTGCTCCATCGGACCAAGCGAAACAATGTACTTCAATTCCCATCTCCTGTGCTTTGTGCACGAGTGGAAGCTGTAAGTAACTGGCACCTATAACTGCAAGTTTCTTTTTGTTATTCTTGATTCCTAACATATATGAAATTTGGCTTTAAAGAGGATCGGATTGTTTAGTTTCCCCTAAAAAACAATAAAGGATATATCGACCAGTATAGTTGCAAATATCACCTGTTCAATAGGGGTATATGTGTTTGGGTGACAAGTTTATTGTCTGCTATTTAATCTTAATGTGGGTAAGATTTAATGAATAGATATTCTTTATTGATTGTTCAATCGTGATATCTCTACAATGAAAAGCAAAGATGCTTTTGAATTGCTCTACTAATATTATTGTTCCTTATTTTTGAGAAAGCCTGATAACACTATCTACACCTAATGTTTTTTGCAATAGACTGAAACTGACAGATGGTGGGTGA
>AUXO017289828.1_pt1 | contig 14105 bp, 2 predicted proteins | sample 768731 | NCBI WGS metagenome assembly AUXO01 (sample SAMN02715735, study PRJNA202380) | gut metagenome | biome: sheep rumen | host: Ovis aries | place: New Zealand: Palmerston North | reverse complement strand
TCATCATCCTCATTATATTCAATATCATATGTATCAGATTCAGAACCGATTTCCATATCAATTCCTGGAGCTATATGTCTATTATCAGTTGTGAATGTTGATAAATCCCACTTATAATAAACATTATGTCCAAGAGGTTGATATAATTCTCCATCAAGTCCAACAATTACATAAACATCGCCAACTGCAGGCTCCACACCTTCAGTTACATTCATGATATATAATTTTTCATCAGATGAATTAAATCTTCTATCAGATATAATATATGTTCCATCTTCTCTATCTAGATATACTCTATTAAGTGCACTAGAATAGCTTACTGTAACATTTGCCTCAATTGATTCTATATCAAGAGAACCAGTTAGGTTACCAATAATTCTAGAGCCACTTAAAGAAGGTGTCCAATATTCATCACCCTTAATAAATGTTATTTCCTCATATGTATTATCCTTATAATTAACATAATATACAATTTCATTATTAATATTCATCTTAATTAAAGAATAATCATTATCTCCTGGCTTTCCATAAGCCTTAGGAGCTACTAATAGGTCATCATCTGTTCCTAATAGATATACACCATTCATCGCATTATATGTACCATTTTCATTATCAATATAATGCTTGAAATCAGCACCCTCAATGACAACCATATCATAGTCCTCATCATCAAGTGATCTATTAGCACCTAAGCAGACAACAACGAATTCAAAATCATTTTCTAATACATTAAGTATTGTATAAGTATTATCACCATTATCATGATAATATTTAGAGCTACTTAATGAATTATATTTTACAACTCCAGTTGTATCATATGTTTCATAGATATCATTATCAGTTCCTAAATATCCATCAGATGCTACTCTATAAATATTAGGATTAGATGTAGTTAAAGCATATTCCTCATCAATAATAGTAACAGTCATATCAAAATCAACTGCATCTAACTCTCTATTATTTCCTAAGCATACTAATCTAGATGAATATGAATATCCCTCTTCTTCTGGAGTTATTGTATATACTCTTACAACATTATTTGTTAATTCCTTAACATAATAATTATTAATATTTTCAATTTCGATTACTTCTCCATTATCGATAATTACTAAATCACCATTTGAATCAATGATATTATCTTGTTCTCTAATATAAGTACCATTTTCATTATCGATATAGAATACTTCTCTATGTCTTAATATATTTGTATAATATGTGTCATTTAATTTATATAAAATATCAAATGACATATCAGTATTATTTACTGAGAAATAAATATTGTTCTTAATATTTGCATAATATCTATTTCCAACCTTAGTAACTAAATATTCATTTCCTTCAATATTCATCGCAAGAATATCATTTGAAGTACCAAGTAGATTATCACTACCTGGATAATGCTTAATATTATTTAATACATAATATACATTATTTTCTTCTAATGAATAATTTGTTACCTCAAATCCACTTAATATACTTTGTGATGAACCTGCACATATAACCTTACCATATGTAACACTTCCATCATCCTCACCTTGAGTACCATTATCAAGGATTAATAATTGATATAAATTATATCCAAGTGGATGATAATAATTTCCATCTCCAGGAATTACTATTTCGATATCATTTGAATCAATAATACCATCAGCACCTGGAATATATTTCTTTCCATTTACCTCATAATAATCATCTATTGTACCTTCGATTCCATCAAGACCAGGATACATTTCTGATGCAGTATGTAAGACGAATAATACATGATTAATTTCAGAAGGATCAAGTAATGTTTCACCCTCCTCTGGTAAATATCCATATGGAAGCTTATAGGCATCAGCACGCTCATAGTTTTGAGTAAAGTATACCTTCTCAAGGCTTTCACAATTCTTAAATGCACCATCAGCAATATATTCAGTATCAACTGTAATTGTTACCTCAAGTAAGCTTGTATTATCTGCAAACATATATTTACCATTTGCAGTTGAATTCAAATATGCATATTTCATATTTGTATTTGATGCGAATGTATATGTACCAAATTTAGTAACTGTATCTGGAATTGTTATTCTTTCAATTGCAGACTCAAAGAATGCCTTATTCTCAATTTCTTGAAGCTTAGAAGATAAGCTAAATGTTTCAAGTGAAGATGTGTTTCTAAACGCATCCTCATAAATCTTAATAAATCTTTCAGGCATTGAATTATTTAATACAGTATATGAATATCTATATTTTGTTTCTTCATTTACATAATCATCAATATCTTCAGCATCATGATCAACTATATTTCCTGATAAAACAGTGACAATTACATCATCATCAGTACCAAGAATTCCATCTTCTCCACGTCCAAACCAAATACCATCAACAGTAACATAATAATTTGTTCCATCTATATTTGATTTAACAATTGGCTTATATAATGTTCTTTCAACTGTTACCTTACCCTTATTATCAGATACCTCACGTTCAATATAATAAGGTCTTATATCATTATCAGTTCCAGGATTGTCTCCACCAAGAATTAAATCCCCTGGAGTAACTGCATAATCAACTGCAGGTGTAATAACGATAGTTTCAATTGTAGTTCTTGGAGTAGATGTTCTGAAATAATAATCTATATGAGAATTATATTCATTATCTCCATTTGATACATATGAATCAAATACATATAATCCTGTAACATCATCATTAGTAACCTCTACCTCTTGATAATATTCTAAAGTACCATCAATTAATTTTTCATAATATGTAGTTCCTTCTACATATTCTGAAGCTAATACATATGATTTAATCCATAATGTAGATAATTCATAATCATTAGGATCAACAGCATCATAAGAAATATCATAAATAATATTTCCATTATTATCTCTTACTACAACCTCTTCAGTACTTGTTACTGCCGCTTTAGCTTCAGTAATAACTATTTCTTGATATGTTCCATCATAGAATGTTATGAAATATTTTCCATTTGAAATAATTACATTATGAATATCCTTATTTGTACCTAGAGTCATATCTGTACCAACATGTACAAATACATCATCATCAGTTCCTAGGCGACCATCAAGACCTGCTTCATAATATAATGATTCATCGTCATCATATGCAAGATATGCAACACCATTTACTACAACTGTAGGTACGAATTGTCCATTCTTATAGCAATTTCTTGCATCACTAATTGTATAAATATATTCTTCAATATCTGGGTTATATGTTCTATTAACCTTAGAATATGTATTATCACCATAATCAATATAATAGCTACTGCTCTTCTTTTCTACCTTACGCATATTATTGTTATATAAGATATAATATGCATCATCAGATGTACCAAGAAGTGTATCACGACCATAGCCTCTATAAATACCATTATTAAGAATATAATAATTACCATCATATAATGTTACTTCTATATCATCAGTATTATTTGTTAAATCGATTGTTCTATTTTCACCAGCACATCTATAAACACCTGTAAATGCACCATTTCTATATTCTTTAAATACATTATGTGCATCATGCTCATAGCTATAAACAACTAGATTTGACATGAAATCAATTGTTGTAAGATTAGTACAATCATTAAACATTCCTTTAGGTATATATGTTAAATATTCACCTAATAGAATACTATTAATAGTTGCACCATCAAATATATAATTACCAAATGTTGTAACTGTATAAGGAATATATATATCATATGATTTATTATTAATTACAACACCATCAGTAATTGTGATATTTGCAAATGCATAATTATCTAATTCTGTAACAGTTCTAGCTAAGTCAATCTTCTTAATTGTTACATCCTTAAATGCATTTGCATATACCTTATCACCAACATATAATATTTCAAGACCAGCTGGAACGCTATTATTAAACATATATTTTAAATTATGTGATCCTTCAGCTTGTTCTCCTGTTATAACATCTGTAATAGTTGATAATGTGATTGCACTTAAAGAAGTACCATATAATGCACCCTTACCAATACTTATTACATTTGTGAAATCGATAGATGTAATTAAGCTACATCCATTAAATGCAAATTCATCTACATATGTATCTGCATGATTAATTTGAACACCTTCATATGGTACTTCACCATTGAAGTCTCCATCAAACATATATGCACCAATGATAGTTCCGTCAATAATTGCTGATGATAAATTAGCATTATTAGCTACTACATAGCTTCCCATTTCAGATACGCTTGATGGAATAGTTATTTCAGATATTGAAGTATTATAAATAGCATAATCCTCAATTGAAGTTATTCCTTCATTTAAATGTATTTCTTCAAGCTGTGTAACATTAGATATTGCTCCATAGCTTAGCTTTGTCGCATCAGTTACATATAGAACTTCTAATGCTGCACTAATACGATATTTTACTGTTTGAGTTGCTGAATATTTTTGAGTAATTTCAGCACTTCCTTGGAATCTATCTCCATAGTTTGGAGAAATTGTTCCATAATCGAAATCATCGATTATCTTTTCAAATATTCTACCTAATACTCCATCAGCACCACTAGAATCTCTTGTAAGTCCTAGGAATGGAATTGATAATACTCTTAATTTATCACATCCATAGAATGTACCAGTTGATGGATGGTTACCATATGATTTAGAATTCTTTTCAAATGATTGAGTATAATTTGAAATATATACCTCTTCAATTGTTGAGCATCCATAGAATGCACCTGCTGTAATATTTTCGTCCTTAGTAATAGTTACCTTTCTAATAGATGAAGGATATGTAATCCAAATTCTTTCATCCTCATCACCAGCATTTGCATATCTATCATTATATCCATCCTCATGAGATAGCCAAATATCATAGCTTCTATTTGTACCAGTATATTTATTCATATTATCATGGTGAGCACGAGCACTGTTTTCAAAATCAACCTCGTTACCATAATAATTAGATTCTGTTGCTTGATAATATTCCATTGTGAAGATATATGTAAAGCTCCACTCTCTACGCCAACCAGTACGCGCTGTTGTATAGCTTGAATTTTGATATCTTCCAACAAATGGAATAGTTATATCAGTAATATCATCATTATAGAATATAGATTTTTGTAATTCTGTAACATTTTCATCTGGAATAGTTATTGTTGTTAAAGATGAACATTCTGCGAATGCATATTGTTCAATTCTAGTTAATGAATCTGGTAATTTAGGATCATTAATTGATGAACAATGATAGAATGCATATCTATCAATAACCTCTACATTAGGCATCATTACTTCTACTAATTCCTCATCATATTCAAAGATATGAGGAGCAAGAATATCATTATTAAATACTGCTCTTTCTAAAGATGCCATATATGAGAATGCACCATAACCAATAGATGTTACACCAGAAGGTACAACAACCTCAACCATACCTGCATTATAGAATGCTTTTTCCCCAATGCTTTCTAATGATGCTGGTAATGTAATATGAACTAGTGCTGTACAATCCTTAAATGCACGATTATCAATTGTTTCAACATTGTTAATAGTTACATCTACTAAAGCATCACATCCCTCAAACATAGATACACCAATGTATCCACCATTCATTGTGATTGATCTTAATTGTGAACAATTTGCGAAAGCGAAAGAACCTATTTCAGTTAGGTTTTCTGTGAAATATAGAGTTTCTATTGTATCGTTATCAGCGAATGCATAATCTCCTAAATGTGCAAGTGATGAAGGTACTCTCTTAACATCATTTGAATTAACATTATAGAATGCATAATCTCCGATATAAGTTATAGTATCACATAAATTGATTTCATCGATATCTGAACAATTATAGAATGCATAATCTCCAATTGTTCTTATACATGTCTCTGGATTAGTTTCTCCATTTAATTCAACCTTATCAAGATCTGTACATCCATAGAATGCATATGCTGGAACTGCCTTTAAGGCTGCTCCCTTAAATGTTTCTAGGTCTGTACATTCATAGAACATATTTTCACCCATGCTAGTAGATTTAATTTCTACATCCGTAAGTGCTGTAGACTTATAACATATATTAGTACCATAATCATCTACTGATGCAGGTATTACTAAATCAAGTAGCGCAGTACATTCACTTAATGCATAATCATCAATTCTCTTTAAAGTTGAAGGTAATACGATTTCTTTAACTGACTTAACCTTTTGGAATGCTCCATATTGAAGTCTTGTTTCCTTCTTAATAGTTACCTGTGTTAAAGAATCAGGTATATATGATGAATATACGTCTGATGCATTAGATGAATAATGAGAATCTATCTTAGAGCTTCCTTCATTTTCAACTGTACCAAACATATATCCAAATAATGATTCTGCAGATGCAGCATCACCATTTTGATATACCTTTTTACCAACAAATGGAATTGTTAGGTTTTGAAGGTCAGTACATCCATTAAATGCACCCTCAAGAATTGTATTAGTACTATCTGGAATAGTTAATGTAAGTAATCCTGAACAATCCTTAAATGCATATCTACCTACAGTTTCAAATACTGCAGAATTAATTTCAACATTTGTTAAAGATCCACATCCATCAAATGAATAATCTTCAATTGTAACGAATCCTTCATTTAATGTAGCTCTATTAAGGTTAATACATCCTGAGAACATGTATTTACCTGTTTTTTCATTATTTAATGTAGCTGTTTTTAAATTTCTTGCGTTTTGGAATGCATAATCTCCAATATTATCAACAGTTGATTCAACAACAACACTATTAAGATTATTACATCCCTTAAACATTGCTTCACTAATATCTGCAGCTACTACTGTTTTATATAATTGAGTACAGTTTTCAAATGCACTCTTTCTAACTGTCATTCTTGATGGAATTGTAAGAGTCCATGTTTTATCAATACCAAGCCTTTCACAGCCCTTAAACATCTCTTCTCCAATTAAATCATTATTTAGTGTTATATATTCAAGTCCCTTACAGTTTTCAAATGCACTCTTTCTAACCTCAGTAACATAGCTTGGAATAGTAACAGTAACTAAAGCTTCACAGCCCTTAAACATCTCTTCTCCAATTAAATCATTTTCAATATTAATTGAAGATAGGCTCTTACTATTAGCAAATGCACCAATACCGATATCCTCAACAGATGCAGGTATTGTAATAGATGTTAATGATGATTCATAGAATGCATATGCTGGAATATACTTCATAGTATCAAGAAGTGTAACATTATGTAGACTTGAATCTCCAGTAAACATATATTCACCAAGAACTGTAGTTCCAATAGATGCAGTTTCTAGTGATGTACAATATTCAAATGCATTAGTACCAACATATTTTATAGATGCTGGTATTGTAATACTTTCTAATGATGTACAATATGAGAACATGTAATCTCCTATTGTATTATTCATTAATGTAACTGATGTTAATGATTCGTCATTTGCGAATGCATAAGGTCTAACAGCCCAAGTATTATGATCAGTATTATTACCTTGTGCTGTTGAGTTATTAACATTACCATTAATTGTTGCACTTTCAAGTGCCAAACAATTATAGAACATATATGCTGAAATATTATTAACATTAATAGTTACTTCTCTTAAATGAGCAGATTCTGCAAATGCATAATCTCCTATTGTATTTTGATTCTTTGTAATAGATATTACTTCAAATGCAGTATTGTAGAATGCATATGCACCAATTGATGTAATATTAGACATATCATCATCAATTACTGATAATGATGCTAGACTACTACAATTCTTAAACATTCTATCAGGTATTTCTGTTATTGATGCTGGATTATTAAATGTAACAGATGATAATGATGAATCGCCATCAAATAATCCGGCACTTACAACATCTGAATTAAACACAACTGTTGTAAGCTCATTATTATTCATAAACGCATCAGCGCCAACAGATTCAACTGTTGATGGAATTGTTAAAGTCTTTAGCTTTATTAATCCCTTAAATGCACCTTCACCAATAGTTATTACATTTCTTAAATCAAGAGTTGCAATACCAGAGCATCCTGCATATGCATAATCACCTATTTCAGTACAATCTCTTGGAATTGTTAATGATGGTAGGTTAGTAGAATAGAATGCATAATCACCTATTCTAGTAGTTGTTTCATTTAAGCTAGCTTTAGATAATGTAGCACATGAATAGAATGCATAATCAGGTATTTCTGTAATATCCTTTGATAATGTCAACGTAGTTAAAGAAGGACAATTATAGAATATCCTTTCTGATAATATCTTATTCTTAACTGCAACTGCCATTAATTCCTCGCAAGATTCAAAAGCACTTGCTCCTAAAGTTGTGACAGTTGCTGGTATAGTCATACTTTCAATTCTCTTACATCCCTTGAAAGCACTTGAACCAATTCTATTAATTACATTGTTCTTACTTATATCAACATTCTTAATACCTTCACAGCCTAAGAATGCATTATCTCCAATAACCTCTACATTTGAAATAATGATAGAGTTATTCTCTTTATATGTATGCTTGAAACAATTCTTAAATGCATTATCTCCAATATATGTTAAATGAGATAGATCTTCTGGGATTCTTTCAATCTCTCCAATATCACCAAATGCATTATCTCCAACTATTTCAAGGTTAGTACATGCTGTTAAATCATATTTAGTATTAACTGTAGCTCCACCCCAAGATGTCGCATGGAATGCATCATTCATAATATATTTGATAGATGATGGTAATTGTAAGTAATTAAAATACATTGGAACCCATCTATCACTATACCATGAATAGTCCTCACTCCAGTGAATACCTGTAAAATTAGGTGCTATACCAACAATACCCTCTGGTATAGAAATATTATATGTTATTGAAGTAACATCATAATTTGCTCTTCTTGTTCTTATATTTGTAATGAATCTACCACTAAATTGTCTAGATACACCATTTATTGTGTATGTAGGATTATCAACATAATCATAGTAATAATAATTTGTGTTGAAATTAGTAGGTAATGTAGGTGCTGGATCTGTATCTATAACGCCATCCGCTTCAACATTTTTAGCGCTCTTAAATAAGCATGCACAAAAAGCGAATGCGATAATTAGTGTAAATATTAATTTGAATAGTTTTGAAAATCTTGTCCTTTTCATAAATATCAACCCATTTCGTGAGCTTATTGTGTTATCTTAAAAAAGGATACACTCTCCCATTCTTATTTTACAATAAGAACCTCAAAAAGTCAATTTTCATGAAAGCAATGAAAACGGCACCATTAACAAATTAATTTTATGAAAACGCTTACATTTAGAACTGTTTAATGCATATAAAAAATGGGACTTTGCTACAAGTCCCATTATTATTTTCTATTAAGCAGTTACAAGAATGTAATGCTCTGGTAAATTTGTTAATGCTAACGCATCAAATTCAGCTTGTGTTCCAGGGTAATGAATAGTTACTACCCCCTCAACATCAAATGCATTTAGATTAATAGTTATATTCTTTCCAATATATACTTCTCTTAATCCTGAATTAGCAAATAATCCATCTGTTAATATAGATACATTTGATACATCTACTACTTCTAATGCCTCACAGTTTTCAAATGCATAAGCACCTATAAACTCAACAGATGATAAATCTGTTAAAGTGACTAGCTTAGTACAGTTATAGAATGCCTTAGAACCAATTCTTGTTAATGAATCAGGTAAATCAATATTCTTAAGCTTTGTTAATCCCTCAAATGCATTTGATCCAATTGTCTCAATACCATTTGGCACAACAATTCTTTCAATATTATTCTTATGTAGATAATTCTTAAATGCATTATCTCCTATACTGCTTACCTCTATCCATTCGTCATTATAGTAATAATAATTTGGAATAAATACTATTTCATCTCCATTACTACTTCCTAAATATTCTGTTAATACTATCTTATTATTAACAAGTGATACATTAAATGAATAGCTATTATTAATTAATATCGCATCTAATCTAATATCCTTAGCATTATCATATTTGCTAATTATTTCATTTGCATTATATGTTCTATTATTTATATTATCTACCCATTTAATAGATTTGAAGTTATCCACCTCATATTCAGCAATCTTTACAGGATTATCATACGCAACACTTACAGTCTTATATAATTCATCCCTAATATAATAATCAATAGTATATGTCTTCGGAAGCATTCTTGCATATATTACTAAATTTCTATTTGTTCTTGGAGCTATTTCTTCAATCTGATTAGTATATGCTTCATCCAAGAACCATCCCATAAATAAATATCCATCAACCTCTAAAGGATTTAATTTTATAGTATTATCAGTTGAATAATTATATATCTTAGGATTATCTGTTTCAAATTCAGTTACATATGTAATTGTATATGTTTTAGCTCTCTTTCTTAAATTAACATTAATATCCCTTGTAACATTATCAAGATTACCTATTTCAGCCTCCCAATAATATTCAACTCCCTCTTCCTCAGGAAGCTGTGGATAATAATCAAGCTTAAATCCATGCTCTACATATACAGATTCTAATATAGCTCCATCCTGCTTAAATACAACTCTATGAGCATTAACAATAGTAACTGTTGCCTGTAATATTAAATCATCATATCTATCTAACGTATCATGAAGTATTGCTTTTACACGATATACAGCTACATTTACAAATCCAGTTGTCTCAATTTGACCAGTTGCGTCATTGTAATATGTTATTGTAATACCTGATGGTATTAATCCTTTTACCTCTGGTAAATGTGGAAGACCATCATATAATACTCTTAAATTATCCATTTTCGCAATAGGTGTTGTTGATATAGTCAAATTAGCACTTAATTCTTGATCATTATAATTGCCAAAAGGATCGCTTAATACAACTCTTATTTCATATGTACCAGCTTCAGTATATTTTGGTGTTAAATAATTAATCTCAATACCTGTAGGTACATTCTTTGGTGAAATTGTATGTTCAGCATTATCAATTAAAACTGCTTCATCCTCCATAGTCGCATTAATATTTATTTTTAAAATAATAAATACTGCATCCAAATCTATTGGAGCCTTTATACCATTTGGATCTGTAATATGTGCTTTAACATTATATGTACCTGCGTTCTTTTGAACGTTGTTTTCATATACTACATTACAGTCATCAACATTACCACTTAATGTTAATGATTGATTAGCACCATTATATGATACAGTCTTATTATCTAAGAATACACCATATTCATTTCCTTCTCTAATAATCATTGTAGCTGTTAGAACTAAATCATTATAATTACCTAATTTATCATGAATAACAGCTATAACCTCATATTCTCCAACCTCAGTATGCTTGTTATTATAATATGTAACAGAATATCTATCATCAAGTCCATATATTAAGTATTCTCTTTCAGTATCATTGAATGTGAATGTAACATCATTAAATTCTATATTCATATCTGCTGGAAGAATTGTCATTGTCGCATGTAGGGTTTTAGGGAATATGTATTTATTACTTGAATCACTAATAGTCGCAACTACATCATAAGAACCTACATCCTTCTTATTGTTGTTAGTATATTCAATAGTAATACTTGATGGAAAATCACCAGTTACATAGATATTATGATAATCATCATCAAATGTAAAAGATTTCGCATCAAAATCAAATTTATCACTAATATCCATCAAATCACCATTCTTATTGTTATCCTTCTTATTAATAGATTTTCCAATAAGAATTCCTATTCCAATTCCGATAGCTATAGTAACAACTAATGCAACTACAATTTTAATATATTTTGCCATAATATCACCTACCACTTCACTGGATTATTACTGATATCATAGTGCCAGAAATGACCATCTACTGTTGGTTCATTTTCACTATAACAATAAATATATAATTCATCCAATCTACTTGAATCATTATATTTTCCAATATTATTATATGATTCTTCATCACCTAAATAATAAACATCAATCAATAAATCGCATCCTTTAAATGCACCATATCCAATTGTTCTTAGGCTTCTTGGTAATATAATTGATACAATATTAGAATTATAGAATGAATATGCTTGAATTGTAGATATCGTAATAACTGGATTAACAACCTCTACATAATTATTATTGCTATAAACATATAATTTAGCATGGCTTGATATAGGATTAGATGAATAATCTGAAAATCTCATTCTAGAAACCCAATCATCTATGCTTCCTTTATAATATACATTCTTAATACCAGCATTAAGGAATGCATTTGTTCCAAATTCAGTAACTGATCTATCAATATATACATCATCAATAGATGTAAAATCTCTAAATGTATAATTTGATACTGCATCCTTTATTTCAATAGATGTAGGTATATATTCTACATCATTTTTTGTAAAATAAATCTTATCAACAAGAACATTAAAATTAGAATATGAATCAACAAACCTAATCTTCATCCAATCAGCTTCATCAGATGAATAAGATAATTTACTAATTGGCTTCATTCCTATATATTCATCAGTTCTAAATGTTTCACCAAATATATTATATATAGTCTTTATATTCTTTCCAAAATATATCTCATCTAAATTTATACAACCACTAAATATACCAAATTCAAGTGATTCAACACCATTTGGTATATATACCTCTTCTAATTTAGCACATCCCATAAAAGCATATGGCTCAATCATATTAACATTACCCTCAAATGTAATTGTCTCAATGCTTGAGAAATTCATAAATTGTGCTGCAGGAATAATCTCTACAGTACTAGGAATATCTAAATCAATTATTCTTTCATATCCTCTAGCACCCTTTATTAATATTTCTTTTGCATATTTCATAGGATTAGAATAAATATTATTAAATGTATCATATTCAAAATTAATTTCAGACCAATCATCAACTGTTCCATCATATTTAACAGCATTAATCTTTTCACAATCTCTAAACGCATTCATTTTAATATCAGATACACTATCACCTAATATTATTTCTGATAGATTTTCATCTCCAGCAAAAGCTTGAGCACCAATTTCTGTCAATGTATTTCCAGTTTTTAATTTTTCTAAAGATTCACAATTCTTAAAAGCATTATCCTCTACAATAGAAATACCTTCTAAATCTATCTCCTTAATATTAGAACTCATGAATGCCTTTGTTCCAATTATATCTATATTATTTGGAATATTAACATTCTCTTCATCAGATAAATATTTTAATAATATATTCTTATTATCACAATTGATAGTTATAAAATCATCTGTTATTGTTAGAGCTGATTCTTCATTCTTATCCTTAGTTATTTTTCTTGCGTTATATGCAATATTCCCATATTCAGCAGATAATAATGTAATATCTAGGCTAGAAAAATTATATATTTCATATAAATTATCACAATTGATAAAAGCATTATCCTCTATTACCTTTAAACCACTAGGCAATTTAATAGAATATAGGTAATCATTATTTGCGAATGAATTATATGATATTTTATATAATGAATTATTTAATTCAATATTATTTAATTTAAAATCCTTAAATACATTATCACATATGATTTTAGTTCCATCATGTATTTTAGTGCTTTCTACATTATTATATTTCATTAAATATAAATATGGATTATTTTCATTTCCTAAATAATATCCATCATTATATTCATTATATTCAATTTTAGTTTTATTAAATAATCCAGATGAAATTGATTCTAGAGTTGATGGAAGTGATATATTTTTTAAATTAGTACATTCCAAAAATACATCATTTCTGATGCCTATTACATCTTTGTTTTTATATTTGTCTGGTATAGTAATTGATTCGATACTCTTATCATCAATTCCTGATAACATATATCCATCATGATATGCTTCATAATGAACTGTTTCTATATCAGATGGATCATCAGGCTTAACATCATTATTGTTCTTCTTATTACATGATGTAAGCGCTAATAAAGCCATAAAAACAAACCATCTTTTTCTCATCAACTTCACCTCCCCACAAATATTCACATTTTAAAAAAGAATATAGAGTGCATACTCCCTACATTTAAATTATATCTAAACATAATGCAATTTATCAAGATAAAATAAATGTTTTATATATATTTAAAATTAAATA
>AUXO018223633.1_pt1 | contig 14107 bp, 18 predicted proteins | sample 768731 | NCBI WGS metagenome assembly AUXO01 (sample SAMN02715735, study PRJNA202380) | gut metagenome | biome: sheep rumen | host: Ovis aries | place: New Zealand: Palmerston North | reverse complement strand
ATACAATATTGACAGATTTGTATTACCTTTTTTAAAAAATGCAGGTTTTAATTCAGGTGAAATGATAGATATTGAAAATAAAGTAGATATCATGGCAATGGCTATTTCATTACTAGAACCTAACAAGAATATATGTAATTATAAATTAAATACAATCCTCAAGTATTTAAGTATTGATGAAGACACAGATATCGATAATTTATTTACATTATTTAATGAATTATTCTCTTTAGTTCCTAAGGGTATTGCTAAGGCTAAAGTTTTAAATTCAAAGCACTGGAAAAAGAGTAATAATTGCGAATATATATTCTTTTATACAGATTATGGAGAAATTGGTCTAAATTGTAATACCTGTTATTTTAAAGAGAAAACACCCGGAATATTTGATGTAATAGATATAGATTCACTTATTGGGTATATTTGTGAAAAAGGCAATACAAAAACAATAAACGATTTTGTAAAAATGTATTTAAAGACATATGTAAAATAACTTGAGTACCACCTTTGTGGTACTTAAGTTATCATAAAGGAGAAAAAATATGAAGTTGGTAGGCCGAGTTGAGAAAATATTAGGAATAAAACAAAAGAATTTGCAATTATTTTTATTTTCAACTCCAAACAAGGAAGCATTAAATAAATCTAAACAATATCCAGGAAGTGTTCTTTGTGCGGCATCACCATCAATGATCACTTTGAATGCACCACTCGAGTTAATTGGTGAATTTGATAGTGACATTTTTTATGTTGAGGAAAGAATATATAAATATATAGATTCAAAATCAACATTGGATTTTTTAGTATCCATATGTAAAGGAAGTGGTGTGGGTAAAACACTTCTTTCTAAAGTTGTTAGTAAATATAAAGATAAAATTTTTAATTTTGAATCACCAATTATATTCGAAAGACAATTAATAAAAGACTTTCCCACATTAAAAACAACAAAAATCAAAATCATTGTTAATGCGGTTTATGGCTCTAATGCACTTTTATTAAAATTAGAAAAATTGTTTGCGAATACAAACATTGATTATAATCAAATTCTATCTATATATTCAAAATATGAAAAAGACAGTATTAAGCATATAATGGAGAATCCTTATAATGTTGGATTAGAATTTAATATGCCTTATTATGTGGCAGATAGTGTAGCACATTCTTTAAAAATTAATAAATACGATAGTAGAAGAATAAATGGTTTATTACATTATTATATCGAGAAAGAAGCAAGTAATGGACACACTTATGTAAATACGGTCGAATGTGTAAAAGCTGTTTCTAAAATGTCTGAAAGAAGTATTTATAAAACACCTATTTTTGCTATTCAGATATCTAATGAAATATTTAAATCTAATAAATATGTTTTAGATGAAGATAAAGTTTCTTTAAAAAAATACTACATAGCTGAAAAAATAATTGCATCGAGACTTAAGATTCTTAATTCTTATAAATCTAAAATAAATATATCAAAAGATGATATTAAAAAAGTTGAGGATAAATTAAATTTCACATTTGGTAAAGACCAAAAAAGAGCATTTCATTTACTCGAGGGAAATAGAGTTAATATATTAACCGGTGGTCCTGGTACTGGTAAAACTAGTATCATAAGAGGAATCATTGAATTATATTTATCATATTTCCCTGGGCATGTTATTAAGTTTTGTGCCCCTACAGGAAGAGCTGCTAAAAGATTAGCTGAAAGTAGTGGTTATCCAGCTATGACTATTCATAAATTATTAGAATATAAACCTTTTGATAATGGCGAATCAATACATAAAAATGAAGCCAATCCTATTAAAGCAGATTTTATTGTAGTAGATGAATGTTCAATGATCGATGTTGAATTAATGGCTATGCTTTTGCTTGCTGTTAAAAACGAGACCAGAATATTATTTGTTGGTGATGAACATCAATTACCATCTATTGGGCCTGGTAATATTTTACATGATTTAATCGAAAAAGGCACTTATCCTGTATATAAGCTTACTGAAAATTTCAGACAAAGTGAGACTGGACATATTAAGGATAATAGTGATTTAATCTTAGATAAAGAATTGCCTAAAGATTATGAAGATTTTAGAATATTTAGAGCTGATAACGAAGATAAAGCGTTTAACGGGTTGAAATTCTTATTTAATAAGTATTATGATATAAATAATCCGTTTAAGACTCAGGTAATAGAACCCTCTAAAAAAGGTATTGCAGGTACTTATAAAATGAATCAATATGCACATCAATATGTTCATAATAACTTTAAGGATTTAGACCCTGGCATTATGATGGGTGACAAGGTAATATTTACAAGAACTGAGTACGAGAGTGGATATGTTAATGGTGATATAGGTATTGTTACACATTTAAATAGCGAAGATATTACAATATATAATGATATGGAAGAGATTACAGTACCAAGGTCTGCAATTAACGATTTATCTTTTGCATATTCATATACGATTCATAAATCTCAAGGATCTGAAAATGATATAGTAATAATATATCTTCCTGACGAAATGTCTCATATGATGACAAATGCATTACTTTATACAGCAGTAACAAGAGCAAAAGAAAAAATAATTATAATATATACAGGCGATGCTTTAAATAAATGTATCCATAACACTAAAGATGTAGAAAGAAATACGAGATTAAAGGAGTTCTTATAAATGGCTAAAGAAGTAGGAAATAGAGCAAAAAAGAATCACATAAAGACTTATTTTGAACAAAAATATAAAGACGCAACAATAATAAAAGATTTACTTGAAAGTAATGAGCCTTCATTAAAGTTTGAGACAAATAATAGAATCATAACTTTAAGTTCGGATAAATATGGCAATGTACTTGAAGACTATAGAATGAAAAAAGGATGTGGTAGTAAAACTGATTATATTAAAAAGGAAAAAGCTTATTTAGAAATAAATAATTTTAAAAGCAAGCACTATAAAGGTATAAATATTAAAAACGAAAGTTTTGAAGATTCTTTTATAAAGATACAAACAGATGAATTCAATATAACTATTTCTTACGATTTTAAAACCAATCAAGTTATCGAAAAGAAAAGAAATAGAAATAAAAAAATTGAAACCAAACAAGAAAATAAAGCCGTTAAATCTAAAAAGGAGAATACTAAGAGAGAAAATACCAAAAAGGATAACGTCAAAAAGGATAACACCAAAAAAGAAAATACTAAAAATAAAGATGACAACATAGAACCCTTAAAAAAGAAAAGAAAAGTTAAATTCAAAGAAGGGGATAAGGCTATAAATATTTATAACCATTTAGAATACTATGTTCTCAGTTCAAAGGAAAACATCGTAAAATTAAATGACTCTGCTGGCAACTTTTATATGATGACGTCCTCAGATTTAATAAAGGTGTAAAAAAAAGACCATTGCGGTCTTTTTTTTAATCACCTATGTCAATTCCTTCATCTTTTGGTTTTGGATGGTCTAATTCATATAATTCTTTAGCTTGCTGATCAAGTTCTTCTTGTGTAGGTATATAATAATCAGGGTGCTGAGCCATATAATCTAATTGTATATCAATTACTTTATTCCATTTATCATTGTTTTTATACGGATTATTTTCGTCTGTGGGCCTTATGATATTATTATTATCATCTAATGTATCACCAGGTAACATAATACCTCTTTCTCGTAATGCATCTATACGCTTATGTTTGAATTCTGTTTTTCTTAATTTATCCTTTTCTTCAACTAATGCATTTAATTCTTCCTGAGTTTGAGTTCTCCACATTTTAGATTGTGTGCCCATAACTGGCTCATTACCTACCGGTATGCCAAACCCCGGTTTTTCTATTAGTTTTTTATAATCTGGATCTATTTTAAAATCTTTAACAATAATTACATTATCAACACACAATTCTCTAGGATTTCTAATGTCTTCATTTACACATCTTATAAAACCCTTTTCTCGGTCTTTATCAAAAAATTCAACAAAAGGCATCGTGTTTAATATAGCGCTTTTTAATTTCATAACATGCATACCGTTATATTTAGAAAAATCTCTACCTACATCAAGCGGGTTAGAGTCTTTTTTAGGATCCAGACGGTCTTCATCATACATAAAATCAATAGTTTGATATTTACAATCTATTAAATACTTGTTAAAACTAGTACCTGTAATCTCCCAAAACCGAGCATAAGGGAAAATATTCTTTCTATTCCACTCTTCAGGAATCCTATTTGCTTTTCGTCTTGTCGCCTCATAACGAAGTTCGTCCCATTGTTCTTTAGTAATATTTGATATATCAACCTTACATCTATCAGTAGCTTTCATTTTTTTAATATTCCTTTCTTTCATATTTATATAAATATGGTTTTAAAACATGTCCATATTTATTATGAAAATAATTTTAATATAGAAAGGAGAATTATATGAATGAATAACCTTACTAAAGAAAAGTTAATTAGAACCACTGGAGGTGATAGAACAGTTCATGTATTTTGTTGCGATTATATTAAAGATTGGCGGATAAGTGGCCTTGAAAATATTGATAAATTTAAACCTAATAAAATGAAAACTTGTCCAGACTGCAGAAATCTTATATATATTTTTCATGGAGCAAAAGATTTTGATAAACATTGGAAAATATATAAAGATATGTTTAAGAATACACATTATAGTCGACTAAGTAAATTATTTATTAATAAAAAGGCAAAAATCGAATATAGTAACAATAATTTTTATATAACCACAAAAACTGATAACTGGAAAATACAGTTAGATATTTTAGGTAATGCTACATTATATCATGGTAATTACAATAGTGTTACTAGAAGTGAAAATAAAGATAATTACCAAAAAGAAGGATATCACGAACATAAAAATGCCGGAAATACAATAAATGCCTGTATTGGGCATATATTAAGATATAATCCTAAAAAAGCAGATAAGATACATAAAAAAAGAAGAAATAAAGAGCCTACTATGGCAGATATATTATAAAGAGCTGAATATTCAGCTCTTTTTTATATCCCATATTTTACTTGTAATAAAAATTCGTTTTTTTATAAAGGAGGAAAGAAATATGGTAAAAGCAGTATTGAAGAATATTGCCATAAGAGTGGCAATAACAATGGGAATTATGACTTTATTCTGTTTAATCTTCCTTGATTTTCAAGGTGGATTCTTCAGAAATTTATTAGGCTCTGTGCTGATGAGTTTAACTGTAGAGAAATATCTTATAATTCCTATAGTCATAGCGTCCATAATCAGAGCTCTAGGTAAAAAAGAAGAACTGGACGAAAGCGAAAATAGAGCCCCAAATGTAAGGGTTGAAGAACTGTAAAAATAAAAACCGAATATAAAAAAGACTCATTTTTTTGAGTCTTTTTTTCGTTTTTTACAAAAATTAGCCATATATAAATAGTAATAATAAATAACAAATTACAAAAACCCATATTTATAATGTCATATTATAAAAAATATTTTAATAACAGAAAGGAGAAAATAATTATGGCAAGAAGTATTAAATTAGCAGATATTGAGAAAGGATCTATTATCAGAGTTGAAGGAACAGTTGAGTATCCATCTAACATGACATGTTTACTAGAGGGTGAGAGGTTAGATAAGCAGATTGCTTGGTGGCAGTCTAAGCAGCTCGATATTCCTGAGGCACAGAAGAAGCCTCATTATTCTTTTGATATGGACGATCCACAGATTAAGCTGGATCAAGACACTCCTGAGAATAGAAAGCTGGCAAAGTATATGTCAGAGTCTATTTTTGATGTTAAGGATGGCGGCAAGAGATTAACAACTAGATCTCCATTTGCTTTTAACTTTGCAAAGAGAGTTGAGCCAGGATCTTCAACAATTGAGGCTGTAGAAGGTCTTGAAGGAAAGAAGTTACAGGGACCAACAAAGGTTTCTGTGGTATCTCAGGTAAAGGCAAACAAGACAGGTAGACATTACCTAGCTACAGTTGCTATTATTCTTGAGGATGGAGTACCCGCAGAGTATGTAGGAACAAACATTCCAGGATTTACTTGGGCTTCAGCTCCAGCAAGCGAATCAACATCAACAGCAGCAACAACAGAATCAGAAGCAGAAGAGCCTGAGGACGGTTTTGTAGATGCTGGTGACGACTTCGATCCATCTGAACTCTGGTCTTAATTGTCATAAATAAAAACTAAAAATTGAATATATATCTCTCTCACTTTTAGTGAGGGAGAATTTTTTTTTCGTTTTTTTTAATTTTTATCTATATAAATAATATGAGAGACGAACAGATTCTAAATTTAATTCAATATCTATTAATAAATGAAGAATGGGAAAGCAGTAATGATTTATTAACTAATGTTATAAAAAGGTTACCATTTGAATTAACTTTGAATGAAATAGCTTATTATAAGCAACTCATAAATGTACAACTTAATAATAATATCCCTTTAAAAAACTTTATATAGGAGGATGTAGTACAAGGTGAAAGATTTTGAAATTTACGATAGTGATTTTGATGAGTACGTTGACGAAGAGATTAAAGATGAAGTTTGGGATCACAATAACAACGAAGTTAATAATGATAACAAAAAAGAAGAATCTTCTAAATCAAAAATGTCACGATCACAAGCGAAAAAAGAGTATGCATCTTTAAATTTATTGCAAGATTTTTTAAATGCACTATTATTAGATGATGGCGGTGATGGATTAAAAGAAGCTGAAAATAAGCAAATTAGTGTTATTAATACGGCTAAATTTTACGCCATAAAAGGTGTGAAAGATGCTCAAAATTTTATTATTTCAATTGTTCAACAAAATGAATTAGCGGTTAGTCAACTCGTTATTAATGCTGCTAAAAATGCAATTGTTGACTTTTTTGGATATTACGTTAATAGCGAATGTGCGAAAAAGGTGGCTATAAGATATCCTACAGAAAATTCTGGAAGCACATTCTTAAGGGATTTAATAAATGATTGTATTAATGAGTCATGGAATGAAATATTTAATGAAATACATAAGTATGATAATAAGATAGCTCAATTTTCTACATGGTCTCAAGCAAGAATATTAAGTGGTATCGCAAATGCTGTAGCTTTTAGTAAAGGTAGAAAATCTAAAACTACAATGCAAACTGATAAAAAAATTGCTAATGCAAAAAAAGAATTAATGGAAGAGGGTTTTGAAAATCCAAATGAAGGCCAAATAGCTAGAAAAGCAGGGCAGTCATTAGAACAAGTCAAACGCTCCCTTCGCAGAATGGAACACGAAAATAAACAAGTATCTCTAGATGAAGACTTTAATGATAGTAAAGTTGATTTAGAGAATAATGATATATCTGAAGATTTTATGTCTCCGGAGCAAATTGTATTACAAAAAGAACAAGCAAAAAATTTAATTGCAGCATGGGGTAAGCTCAATGAAATAGAAAGAGTAGTTTTTGGTTCATTAAATGGATTTTATGTTGAAGATGGACAATTATTTCAAAATAATAAAATGATTAAATCCATCAAAGCTTTATCCAAAGAACTAAATATTGATGAAAACGAAATATGTATGCATCAACAAAAGGCAAGAAGAAAACTACAAAATAATTATCTCGAGATTAGCAATGAAGAAAAGAAACCTGATACTTTTTTACATAATCGCAGAATTTCTTTTGCTAAATCAAAGGAAGATGAAGATATGATAACAATTATTAACAGTATTGAGGATATTATAGATATTGTTGATACAAATAAAAAATAAAAAAGGAAAAAATAATATGAATAATACAATATTTGAAATCCAAGATTGGTTAAAAACTGTAACTTTTAAAGAATTTCACAGTAAAATAAAAGAAAGAGTGATTGGACAGGATAATTTAAATTTAATTCTGGCTAATATATATAGTTATTTAAATAATGCTGCCAATGGTTTACCTATAAATCATAATATGTTACTAACATCTCCTTCTGGTTCAGGAAAAACTGAAACATATAGAGCCATTAAAGATTATTTTAATAAAACAATTCCTTCTTTACCTGTATATATAAAGGATTTATCTTCAATTACTCCAAGTGGATTTAAGGGATCAGAACCAAAACATTTAGTATTACCTTTAATTAATACAGGTGTAAAAGATCCAATAGCTATAGTATTTTTAGATGAATTCGATAAAAAGATACTACCTTCGATGAATTCAAAAAGAGAAGATGTTAATATGGAAGTTCAATATCAACTTCTTACTATACTAGAAGGTGGCGATGTTGTTTTTGAAAATATGCGAAATAATTTAGGTATGGCGGCATCTGTTAATACTAAAAATATAATGTTTATAGGTCTTGGTTCTTTTGATTATTGCAGAAAAATGAAAGAAGAGGGGACAAAAGCTATCGGTTTTAATAATGAGGATGAAGATTTTGACCATTATAATGATATCAAAAGAGAGGATATAATAAATGTTGGCGGTAGTTATGAATTAATTGGTCGTTTTCCTTTAATTGTAAATTATCAGAAATTAGATTATGAAGCCATAGATTTAATAATTAATAAATATATTAAAGAATTAAAGAAAACATATAATTGTGATATTGAGGTTTCTGAATCATTAATTAGTGAACTTCATAAACAAGCTAATGGTAATTTCGGTTGTCGACTTTTAAATAGTACCCTTTCGGAACATTTATTAAAACCATATGCAAAAGCCTTATCTGAAGAAAAAACAGAAGATAAAAAGATTGTTTTGTCTTTATCGCTAGATGAAAATTCATATTATTATAGAGACCTTACAAAGGAAGAAATAGATAGACAAAAATTTTTAGATGATATTAATAATTCAATAATAATTCCATCAATATTTACAGAAAGGATATAGGATATGTCAATAAATAAAGAAGAAAAAATTTTTAAAGAAGAAAGCATTAAAGTTAATACAGAAGAGAAGAAAGAAAAGCCTGTTTTTATTCAGCACAATGATGGTAAATTTTGTGGAAAAATCATTAAAAAATACACAAGACATAACAACGAACTAGTATTAGTGTTATCTTGTGGACAGCGTATTCGTAACAATATAGATAAAGATGGAAACAAAAAAGAACCTAAAAAGAATAAAGACGGTTTGATCATTAGAGAACTTATACCTATTAGATTTTTTGATACAGCAGCAAAATATTATGGTGAAAAGTATAATGAGGGTGATTTTGTTCGAATAAACACTACTATGCAAACAGTTAGAAATCGCCATAATAATACAAATCATCTTGAATTTTGGGGTTCATCAATTTTACCAAAAAAGGAGAAAAGAAAGACATATCCAGACAGAAATGATGTCTATCTTAAAGGCAAAATAATAAGTGCTTCCAAAATCAATAATAATTATATTATTTTAAATATAGAAACAAAATTAGAAAAGAATATTTCAGTATCAGATTCAAAAACTAAGGCTGAAAAATATATTAGTATTACTCCAGTAGGTGTAAGATGTCATGAAGATGCTCTCAAAGAACTTGATACTAAATATACACCTGGTACATGGGTTGATATTTTTGGACACATTTTTACGAAGGATGTCAAAATTGGCGAAACAATTAAAAAATCTCCTAGAATCATAGCAACTTCAATAAAGGTTGTAGGTAATGTACAGCCTAGAAAGGTAGTATAAATATGTTTTTAGACGCAAAAGATATGATTTTGGATGGGCATCATATATTAAAAGATGAAAAAATCATATTTCCTAAAACAATTGTATTAGCGGATTATTTAGAGCCCGAGAAAAGAGACGCTTTAAAAAAAGAGTTTCCATTTATCGATGATAATAAGGTTTATGATGTTATGAGTAAACCCATAAGTTGTTTACCAGCATACTCTTTAATATCTGATTATGTATGTCAATTTTCAAATGAGGCCGTAGATTATCCTGAGATACAAAGTAAAATAATTATGTTTACGGATATCTTTTTTCCAATAGTATTGGAAACTATAGAAAATATTATGCATTCTGTAAACAGAGCGTATTTTTTTATAGAAAAAGGCATTTCGTCACAAGTAGAGATGGAATATACTATTTTAGCAAGGCGCACATATGTATTATTAGGGATTATAATTAGTACATTGCCATTGTTTGATTATAAATTTATTTTTGATGATTAAATTTATAAAATATCATATTATCATAATTAGAAAGGAATATTAAATAAAATGTCTGAATTTTTAAATCAAGAAGAGTTAATATTCCTGGATATATCAAGAATTGTTAACAAGATTATAATAGGAGAATAATAATGATAGAAGAAAAAACTTTTTTGGTTACACATGAAAATGGATATACCGGAAAACTATATGGCGCTTCAGAGATGAGTATTTATAATAAGAACGGCGTAGAAGTATTTCATACAAGCTTTAGAAACCATGAAATTCAAACTGAGAAAGATTTGTATAATGAACTTGAACAATTTCCTAAGTTTTTAAGCTTATTAAATAAAAATAATTTAGAAAATTTAAAGTAATAAGGAGAAACGCTTATGTACGTAACAAATATTAAATGGGATATTGATTTAAATGAATATGCACTTGAGGATTTTAATCAAAAATTGACGATAGAAGAACAAGCAAATATGCTAAATATGCCTATAAATGATTATAAAAAGCTTAGCATTGATGAAATTGAAGATATATTTTTTTATAAAGCTAGACATAATTGTTTCGATATTGCAGACAGTTTATATAATTTACCAAACACTATACAAGTGCCACAAGAATTTATCAATGAAGCACAAGATAGGCAAGAACTGGCAGAATATATGACTGAATACATTTCAAATGAATATGGTTTTTGTGTTGAAGGCTATAATTTTGATGATGAATTAGAAGAAGACATAGAAAGAGAATAATTTTAATGATAGACGAAAATAGATTAAACCATATGCTTGGTGTCGCAAGAAATTGTTATAAATTAGCTTTAGCAGATGGAAAAAGCGAAGAAGTTGCCAGAACCTATTGGGTGATGGGGCTTCTTCATGATATAGGTTACGAATTCTCAGAAAATGGTGAGGATCATGCAGAGATTGGTTACGAAATTCTTCGTAATCTAGGTACTAAAAATGCAGGTATATTTCGTTGGGGTTTGATACAAAAAGCAATCAGAGAACACGGAAATCCTGATGCAAGATTATTTAACACCGATAATGACAAAATCCGTATTTTAAACGAAGCAGATATGACAACAAATTATGATGGGACCGATGTTACTTTAGAACAGCGACTTTCTGACATTGAAAAAAGATATGGGAAAAAATCAAATGAATACAAAAAATCAGAAAAAATTTGTAAAAAAATAATAGATAAAAGGAAAATAAAGTCTTAAAAAGAAGAATTAAACCTAAGTCTTTAATATTGGTATTTAAAATGTTGGATAAATATAAATATCTAACATTTTTTTTCGTTTTTTTTATTTTTTATCCATATTATATTCGTATATTTAAAAACAAAGAATATAGGAGAGATTAGAGTGGATAAAATAATCATTGATAATATTGAATATACTTGTTCTGATATACATAAAGATTCTTTAAAAAAGATATATAGTATCGTAGAAAACGAAAAGGATCTTAAATGTATTAAAGATATGTTAAGAAAAGAAAAATTTTGTTACGAAGGTATATTGGAGCTTACAAATTGTTCAATAATTAATGTATATACCGGTACATTAGATTTTGATGTTACAGGGGTAACGATTGTAAAATATATCGGGACAGACAATATATTCATAAGGAATATTTTTAATCATTAAAATGAAAAAAAAATTGATAATAAGTTCTATAATCCTTGCTGTTATTCTGTCTGTTTTTTGTTTTTATATTATACATATGAATAAACGAAATATTGTTTTTAGCCCAAGCAATATAACTTTATCCTTACAAGATATAAATTATTCTTTTATGTTTTTTAAGGTTGATTATTCTGATGAAAAGCTTAATGAGTTTATAGAGCAAAACTTTAGTGATTTTGATGCTAAAGATGATTTGAAAAAAGAAATTAATGAAACTCTTAATTCCAATCTTTTTATAACAGAAATTAATTTGGAAAACATTACTACAGCTAGCGAGATTACAAGAATTGAAAATAATAATCTTATCAAAAGTAAACATTTGACAATACTTCAGAAGGATGTTACAGGAATTGATGATTTAACAGTACCGGTAACAGATTTAATGGACTACGAAAATGGTAAATATGTTACATCAAACAACAAAGTGTCTGATTTAGCGAACCATATAACAAATGTTTATGAAACCAATGATAGAGATTTTATTAATCATAACGGTGATTTAGTAAAGATTCCTAATTGTAAAGATTCTGAGTTTGGCTGGATAGTAGATACAAAAGAATTAAAAAATTCTATTATTACAGCAATCGAAACCATTGATTCGCCAAACAACAATATGTCAATAGATATTCCATTTAAACAAACTGGGAATAAATATTTAATTACAAATGGAGTTATTAATGATATTGGTGATAAATATATTGAGATATCATTAGATGATCAACATTTATGGGTTATAGATAATGGTACAGTTTTATTTGATTGCGATGTTGTTACCGGTAAAACTGAAGGCTCAAAATCAACTGCTACTCCCAGGGGTGCGTTTTATGTAACAGAGTTAAAGCAAAATGAAACAATGCGTGGCTCTTATGGCACAGCTTTTGCTGAATATTGGTTAAGATTGACCAATTCTGGCATAGGTATACACGCAGCAGCATGGCGTGGCAGTTTTGGTGGCAACATTTATAAATACAATGGTTCTCACGGCTGTATAAATGTGTCAGTAGCCAATTCTAGATGGTTATATGAGAATATTGAAAGAAAAACACCAGTAGTTATTTATTAAAAAAGGAGAAATGATATGGAATATGTATTTGTAAATGACAGTTTATTCGCACCTACGCAAACATATAAGATGCCAACTTGTAAATGTGAAAAAGATAATGTTGATGCGGAAACAATAACAGAACGTGATGATTTTATTTATGATAAGTGTATGACTTGCGGAAAAATGATTGAGGGTTCTGCAAGACCTTGGCCGTATGAAGATTGATAAAAATATTAGTAGTTATTTATTAAAAAAAGGAAACAATTATGAAACAAAAACATTTTATTGATATTCAAAATATTAGAGAGTATAGCGATAGTCTTCGAGAATGTAATACAAAAGCTTTTACTCCAGGCAATTTAATACAGATTACTGAAAAATTTGATGGTAGTAATGCATGTGCTTGCTATAACAAAGAAACTGAGAATATGTGTGCATTTTCTAGAAAACAAGAACTTAATTTTCATAACACATTAAACGGTTTTTGGAATTATATAGATCAACTATCTAACAAATCAAAAGCTGTTTTTAAAAAATATTCTAATTATAGAGTATTTGGTGAATGGAGTAATAAAAATCGTATAACATATTATGATACTGGCAAAGTGAAGCATTGGTATGTATATGACATATTTGATATAAACTCAAATACATGGAAAGAGCAATCTATCGTTAAAGAATTTTGCAAACAAGCTGGATTAGAATATATTCATGAATTATATTCAGGTAAATTTATATCTTGGGATCATTGTCGGTCCTTTATGAATAATCCAGCATATGGTGATACCCAAGAAGGAATTGTAATAAAAAATCAAACAGCTTTATCAAGTTGGGATAGTCATAATACTAAAGATCCATTTTATTTAAAAATAGTAAACGAAGAGTTTAAAGAATCAATGACTACGAAAATAGTTGACCCAGAAAAAGAGAAAAATAAAGCTAAAGCTCAAGAAATTATGGAAACTATTTGTACTAAAAATAGAGTAGAAAAAGAGCTCTATAAAATGCGAGATGAAGGCATTATTCCTGAAAAAATAGCGCCACAAGACATGAGTTTGATTGCAAGAAACTTACCTAAACGCATATACGCTGATTTACTAAAAGAGGAAAAAGAAGCCTTAGAAAAATGCGGTGAATATGCTGGCAAAACATGTAATATGCTTGCCATGAAATATGCAAAACAAATTATATTAGGAGATTAATATGGATATTTTAGAAATTAAGAAAAAGGTAAGTTCAAGTCCAGATTATGATTTTTTAGAGAATAATAAACATTTGGGAAATAACATTATTGTTTTAGG
>AUXO016791636.1_pt1 | contig 14107 bp, 12 predicted proteins | sample 768731 | NCBI WGS metagenome assembly AUXO01 (sample SAMN02715735, study PRJNA202380) | gut metagenome | biome: sheep rumen | host: Ovis aries | place: New Zealand: Palmerston North | reverse complement strand
CGATGCCCTTCAAAGCAAGCATCAAAACAAATCTTTTTCCCATCTCTGCTCCAACGTGGATGTAGGTCACAACGTGTATCATTATCATATTTGAATGGTGCAAACACTTTAGCTAACACCTTTATATCTTTGCCTTCAACGTCAGTATCCCTAGCAATCTTTACCTCCTGAATTCTTGCTCTGTTTGGATAAGTATCAAAAACAACGAGGGTATTATCAGTCGGACAATAACTAGGATGCCCATCATTGCTAATCTGAGGCCACAAGTGTTGATATTCTTGTGTTTTATCTTTCATCAGATAATAGCCAGTACCTTCGCCATGTTTGTTTTCAAATGCAATAATATGCTCATCATCTTTCCAATAGCAGTGGCTCACCATATTATCATCACTCAGCACATACATATCCGTACCATCTATATTGCAGGTAATCAGTCTTGTGTACTTTCTCTGTCCGCAGAACCAACGATACAATACCATGAAACGTTTTCCATTGGGAGACAACATCAGGTGGTTAACCTTATGAACACTACCCTCTTCCTTCATTTCTGGTCTTGGCTGGAAGTTTGCAAAATCGGTATATTTTAACAATGGTGTGACATTCCCCGTCTCAATATCCATTTTCCAGATACAGGTAGTATCAGGCAAAGCAATACCCCTTGTTGCTTCTGGTAGAGCAGAATAACCATAACCGAGTCTTAAACTATGCAATCTTGAAAAGTCAAGTGTCAATGCTGTTTTACCATCACTAGAGACAGTGTATACAGGCATTGGAAGTATTCTTTCCTTACCTGTAAACACATCCATAATTACTGAACAGTACTTTCCGGTCCTTAAATCATTATAAATAATACGTTTCCCAAAATCTGGTCCTAACCACTGCGCCATACACCCTTGTTGCACATTCCAAGTAATCGGTGCTGCTAATTTACGATAGGATCCTATGTTTTCATTATCGAGCAAAACTATCTCCATACTGGTCGTTGGATCAGGTTCACTCCAAGTATTTTCAGCCCTCATGCAAATCATATAACGCCCTGTTGCATCCCAAGGGACCTTGTCATAATAACCAAAGAAATATTCTTTTCCGTCATTAGGCGATGCGCACACTATGTCCCCTTCAGACTTGATTTTGGGAGAGATCGCATACATTGCCAGCTGATAGCCACGTTTAATGATTTTTTTTACAGCTGGATATTTGTTTAACTGATAGTTAATTGCTTGTTCAATGCTCATATTAACTGTTATAAAAATATTATCTATAACGCGCCTCTTCTAATTAGTAATGAGTGTGCATATGTTAGCACTCTTAGCATATAGATATTTCTGTTAGAAATAAACTTTAGATATAATTTTTTACTACGACCAATATGATTAATTATATTCGATTCTCTCCAATTCGAATATTTTTTCTCATATTTATCCAAATATTCGTTTATGTACCTTTTACTTTTTCCGGCCTTACACATCACTAGAACACCACCATACAATAAATCCGTAACAGATTTCTCTGCTATTTCCTCAGGATATATATTTCCCATTTTATCCTCTAATACTCCAAATGCCGCTACAAGCACGTTCTCATCCATTTTCTTATTATTAGACAATGACTGAGGCCTTTGATAATAATAATACAAAGGCTTGTTATAATAAAAAACGCTCTTACATGCTGCTACAGCACGAAATACAAATGCGATGTCTTCATGTCTTCGTATATTTGTTGGAAAGAAAACATTATTATCAATACAACAAGAACGTTTATAAAACTTACAGTGAGTGTGATTTCTAACATTAATCAAACTTTCATGAAGAGACATAATACCATAACCTCCATAATACATAGATTTCGAAATACTATTCTTCTCTCCATTGGTGAGATTATAGTCTATCACTACGCAATTTACCTCGTTCTCATTTATTACTTTTGCAATCTGCTCAAATAAAGTAATATCCACCCAATCGTCATTGTCAATAAATGTCACCCACTCACCTTGAGATGCTTTTAAGCCTACATTTCTTGCATTTCCTGGACCTAGATTATTTTCTGATTGTAATATTTTAATATTTATAATAGCGTTACTCGCATACTGCTTCAACTTCTCGTAAGATCCATCCGTTGAACAATCGTCAACAATAATTATCTCAAAATCCTTATATGTCTGATTCTCCAAAGAATTAAAGTAATGAGACATCAAATCAAAACCATTATAGTTTGGTGTTATTATTGAAAACTTCATATCATAATGTATTTGTTAAAAACCACTTTTGGGGCTGATCAATATCTTCCCTTTTCCTCCAACCATATATATATACCCCTATTCGGTTTCCAATATGGCGACTATACCAATAGATAGGTTCGTCAAATAATCTATGAGCAATTCTTTTAAATCTAGAAAATGTAGTTTCCTTTTGATTTAATGCTCTTATAATATCTTCATGCATTTTCTGAGGTTGTTTTGCACTAAAGCCATCCTGAAAATAATACGCAACAGGAATATTTAAATGTAACGATGAATAACCTGCCTTATGAATACTATAAAGCATTCGCAAATCTGCTGCAATCCTAAAGGACAAATCGAATGGATGATTTTTAGCTGCTTCAACCTTAACAAATATACTCTGATGACAAGACCCGAATCCGTTGGTTTCTTTATCATTGGGAGAAAAAAGCTCATCTCTAGACCTATCATACCTTACCAAATCATCTCTTATTATCCACGTGTCACCATATATAATTCCCAAATTCTCATCATACTCTTTATTTTCAAAAAATAACTTTAGTACATCCGGACTCGCAAACCAGTCCCCAGCATTCATAAAGATTATCCATTCACCTGATGCTTTTTTAATTCCTTTATTCATTGCATCATAAATGCCGCCATCAGGTTCACTCACCCATCCACTAAGACGATCAGAATACTTCTTAATCACATCTAACGTACCATCTGTACTATTTCCATCTATTATAATATATTCCAGATTGGGGTATGTTTGATTAATAACGGAAAGTATAGTGCTATCCAACACTTCTTTGCAGTTATATGTTACAGTAACTACAGAAACCTTATTTTTCATATTATATAATTAGAATTGCCAATATTTCATAATCAAGCCATGATAATTCCATACAAAAATTAGTATCAACAAGACAGAACTCAGCGTTAAGAAAAGTCTCAATAAATTTGTCTTTTTGTTTAGATTAGAAATACAATCAGAAACATATGTTGAATAAAAGAATGCCATACAAAGGAAGAATCGTACCAATAAATTATAATTAAAAGCATATGACATGGTTATCATAGAGAAGAAGACCATAACCATTACCCTTGATAATGAATTACGCCGATCGATATTAATCAACACGTAAATAACAAAAATATGAGACAATAAATATGCAATTTGTCCAATTCCCACGAAATCATAAGTTATTTTCTCAGCCTCTTTTGCCACATAACTACCATAGCCAGCACTATCCCCAAACAAATCTTGCATCACCGGTGACAAAAAGATTCCATTAATTATTGTCGCACCAGCCACATACGTAAATACCGGGAAAACAAGACAGAGTAAATTAGTCCATCCCGGATATTTATAAAACCATATTTTATAAACAAATAATACAGCAAGGAAGAGAGTTATGTGAATAAGGCATGAGAAATGAGTAAAAATAGATAAGACAAAACAAATAACCGACCAAATCTTCTTATTGTTAGACCAATATTGAAATCCTGTGAAAAGAAACAAAAAAGCCATAACATTTCTTGCCGTTCCAATCACCTCCATCATATTAGGAAAGAATAAAACACCAAGAAAACATAGCAATATAAAACTATTAATCTTATTAATGGGCTTTATGAAGGCTCTTGCAATTATCACCCAATAAACAGAGCACACCAACGCAGTTACAAATTGCAATTTTATGCCAACTTTCAGAGCCCCTAACATCGTTAGGGTAAAAATAAAATCGACATCTTGCTCCTGTTGTAGTAGGACAGCATAAATAATGTTATTAAAAGAGGAAAGAGTTTCTATCAAATCGTAATAACGCCCCAAATCACTATATGCAGGTGGTACATAAAAATAAGTAGAAAAGAAGATAAATATTGCAACCAACCAAATCAGATTCCTTTTTTGAATCTGAATTTTCCTATTTTTTAAATTAGAATTTGTAACAATCATTTTCTCCATTTAACAATCTCTCCTACTTATTTGCTGCTATTACTTTTTCGTATATTCCAACAAGTGTTTTTATTGTTTTCAGGGTGTTTTGACGCTTTTTTGCGACCTCCATGGCACGTTTTGAATAACCCTCCGATACATTTCTGTCGCACATCCTCATCAAGCTGAATGCAAGCATATATGGTTCATTAGGCGCAACCAATAATCCACTATCATTGCGCAACATCGATGGATTTCCTCCTACATATTGGGCTATGGTAGGAACACCCATCATCATTGCTTCTGCAATGGCATTACTACTATTCTCAATAAAAGATGGATGTACATACACGTCAGAATTAAGCAACTGTTCACTTATAGTTTTACCATTTACTCTTCCGTGGAATTCTACATTTACCGCTACGGGGGTAACCCTCAATCTTTTAGAAATATAGGACACCTTTTTAGATGTTTTTTCAATTCCATAAATATTCCATTGAAATTTAAAGTTCTTTTCCTTCAATAATTTAGCAGTTTTAAGAATCAAATCTATCCCTTTATACCAATCATCACTTATGTTGCTCTGAATATTCAATGTATCTTTATAATGAAAAGCCCATGTTGACTCCTGGTTAAAATCGCTACGCATAACCTCCTCACAGTGATAATAATTACTGCCAGGTGATAATAATTGTGATGCTTGATAGTCCCAATCTGTCCTACCAATCCAATTTCTAACATAGGGGGCATAACGCAACTCCCTTTCTGCCCGTAATATAAACTCCTTATAATTAGCCCATTGTCCATGACGTAATAAAACTCGCTCTAATAAATAATCGCATCTTTTTAGATCATGCTCACCAAAGAATGGAGTACAGTAAGTATATCTATAAAGAGATGCTAGCCCTTGTATATGAACTATACATGGTTTGTCTATATGAGGAAGTGCCACAGCATGTATTTGCTCTAACCCCCACATATGAACAATGTCTGGACAATAAAAGCTAATTGCTGAAAGAATGCCATCCAGATATCTCTTTTCTATTCTATCGGACTTTTGAAACAACCGACTAAGACCTCTCAAAATCTTGTTATTACTCTCTCCTGTAGAAAATGGTATATATGTAATTCCCCCTTCTCTTATTATATCACAATCTGTTTTATGTGGAAATACTATACCCAATTCAAAAGAAGGCACATTTTTCAACAACTCAGATTGGAGAGCACCAATCCACCCACCAGTTCCTTTGATATCATTATTCTTATAAAGCCCACCATTTTGGGCAATCCAGAGTACCCTCATAAAAATTATTTGATTCTATTCTTAACGAAAGAAATAACCTTATTTCTCTCATTTAGAGTCATTCCAATATACAAAGCACAAATACCAGTAGATACAACTGCAACCATCGATGAAATAAGTGTACCCCATATACCCATGGATGCTGTCAATATGTATACTATAAACGGCACCGGCAGGGATACTAAAAGAACCCAAACGCAAGGCACCAATGCTTCTTTAACAAAGTCCCATATATTAAACGCTATTCTTTTTTTCAAATATAGTAACCTAAATGTATATGTAGCCAAATTTAGTAATATGTTTACAATTAAAACATATTCTGGAATTGCCCCGAGATATAATCCGAAGATGCTAATTGGAATTACTAGCATTTTTAACACAGAAAGACCAATCTGATAATTCTTAATATCACCATGTGCAGAAACTGCGCTCGCCAAAGAATTGCAGACCGAATCAATCAATGAATAAATAATCATTAATCTACAAAAAGACACAGCATAATCAGGTACTTCCTCCAACCATATATCCATAATTTCATAGCAACAGAGGAAAATGGGAAGAGCCAATATGTAGAAAAGAAAAAAAGAAAAACGAGTGGTTCTATAAACAAGAGAGAGAAAGTACTCTCTTTCGCCAGAGGCATATGATTTGGTTATCTGTGGACTAAATGCAGTTGTAAAACCCGTAATAAAGCGAGTAATGGCCCCATTAACCTGAGTAGCCACACCCATGGCAGCATTTATAGCTACCGTGAAGAAAAAATTAAGTACAAGATTCAGCCCTTGTGTTATGCCAAGATTTGCCACGTTTCCAAATATAGACCATCCAGAAAAACTCATTAGCCCTTTAAACAATCCTTTGTCCCAAAAACGGAAGTAATGGCATATTTTAAATTTCCTTTGACAATATACGACATAAATACCTGCTGTAATAACCGTAACAACAAGAGTTAATACTGCGAACAAAATCAATTTGTCAAAGCTTCCTATGGTAAGGAGATAGACAATACCTAATTTGAGAATGGCCTCTATGATACTCACATATGCATACACCCCCATTTTCTCGTAAGCAATGATTGCGCCATTGTATGGTGCATAAAAAATATTCACGCAGGCTGCAATCACAGATAACTGATAAACCCACCTTGCCGCTTCCATCCTTCCTTCCGGTATATTCACATAGGTATTCATATACCAAAGACCAACTGTCTCTGCCAATAAAAGGAATATCAACATGATAATCATCTGACAGTTTATTCCCATTGAAAAAACCTTAGCTGCACTTTCCTCATCATCCTTTCCAAGTTCAACATTCAAGAACCGCTGAGTGGTACCAGCCATGCTGCTATTAAGAAAAGAAAACAGCATGACAACACCACCAACTACATTGTAAATACCGAAGTCATCAATCCCTAGTGTAGCCAATACCACACGAGAGGTATATAAGGATATCAGCATTAATACTAACATCCTAACATATAGAGCAACTGTATTTTTTGCCAAACGGCTATTATTAGAAGATATGTCTGACATATTATTAACAAAGAGCTTTCCCAACCTTAATTTTCCTTAATAAGAATGTTCCTATTATACCCCCGGTCAATGCAAATACATAAGCACACCAGGGAAGCAAATAGGTTCCTAAAATAGAAGGCAGGATGGTTTTTTCATAAATAAGACTAAGGACAAAATTATGTAATATATAAATGCCCATACACAAGGGATTAAGACATATCAGCATTTTGGACGGGGAATAACCGTTATTTAGAAATCTGTTTACTATTAAATAAAAAGCTATCAATCCTAGAGTTGAATATACGACATTAGAGAAATGGCATAATCCCTTGTAAAACACAAAAGAAAGTGTTGACTCTGAATTGATAGGATTATTAACTATTATTGAAAATATAATAAACGCAAAGACATACAAAAACAAAATGCCCCAAACTTTATTAGAAATAGTAAATCGCTTAATAATTTCCACCTTACGATTAAAGATTCCAAACGCCATATAAAAATAAAAGATATAATAGCATACATTACCCAATCTCAATGGGAGGTCATTTTCATGACCATTGATTACAACTGACAATACAAGTAACAATACCAGTTTTTTCCAATAGCTAATCTTTATTTTCTCCAAGAAATAGGTCATGACGAAACACCAGAATAGCATTGGTAGGAACCACAGGTGACCTAAACCACATGCAATATCATATAAGTACTGCCCCAGTTCAAAATCTGATTTATAACTGATGAATGAATATAATACAGAAAAAACAACACTCGGAATAATTAATCTCTTAAATTTATTCTTTATAAGACTTAATAAAGTAAACTTACGGTTTAAACTATATTTCTGATAAGCAAACAGATAACCTGAAATAAAAACAAAAGTTTCAAGCATAAAACTATATAGAAACTTATCAAGCCAAAAATAAGCGCGGACGCCTTCACCTTTGATAGCCTCTGGCATCTCCCAAACACCCCCCCATGGGGCAAACGAATGGTAGCCTACAAGAAAGATACATATCAATATCGGACGCATAATTGTTATTTCGTCCAAATGCACTCTCTTTATTTCTACATTTTCTTCATATTTACGATACTCTTGGGGCATCTATTCTTCCTATTTATTATAAGCTTCTTAACCAATTTTCAATAAAAAAACTTTCATATTCATGGGCTTTAGGATTTGGATGTCCATCTGTCTCTGATACCCTAAAAGCATTCGATCTTATTCCTTGAATGACTGAAGAATAACCAAGTGAGGCGTCTCTTTCAAAAATAGGTGGCACTTGTGAATCTTTAACCATATCAAGTGTGGGAATTCCGAATTTCAATGCCACATCTCTAATAGCTTGTTTAAATACATCCACTCTCGTTCCGTTAGTTACAATAATTCCGATTTTTGCATATGGGTGATGTTCAATTAAATATTGCAACACCAAATTCCAAGCACCGTAAAACGTTTCATTCGTATTATCGTTAATAGTTCCCAACTCTCTTGTTGTTGCATCGTTTATACCAAACCATAGTGTAATATAATCTGCATCAACAGGAACATGTTTGTACCGTTCAACAGAGAAAGCATATAGTCTATTAGTATCATCACTATCAGGCAGATTTGGGTTTTTAGTCATTGTACTTCCGCATATCGCTTCATTAACAATAACCATATTGTTTCTTCTCCCTATATAGAAAGGATACACTTTGTTCTTTCCTGCATAAAGGCCATCTTCAAACTTACCCCCCCCAGACTGCCAAAAGTTCCCTCTGTAAAAGAATCCCCACATGCAACCCATTTTTTTCCATATAGCACATTCCCGCACGCCACGTTGGTTTGCACCAAATTCAATTGATCACTAAGAGTCGTAAGTTTGTCATTAATCTCCGCAATAGTATTCCCCGTTATGTTTATGTCATCATTTTGGAATACAATTTCATCCAATGTGTTTACATCTAATACTATTTTAGTACCATTCTTTAAAACAATCTGCATATTGGATGAATTTTGCTGGGCAAAAGATAATGATAAAGAAAAAATAAATAAAATACATAAATTAAACGTTCTTTCCATACTATTTCTTTAAAATTTTAATACTTAGTTCTCGTGTATTTACAATATATAAACCTTTTGGGATATCTCCCAAATCAATATTTGCATCTCCTGTCATAGAAGTCATAGATTCTTTATTTTTTTGACCTTCTAGATTATATATAAATACTTTTTCGAATGGATTCATATTGAAAATCTTAAGAACACCATTGTCAAAAAATATCTGTTGTCTTTTTCCCAAATTCTTAATTCCCGAATCGTTAATATCTTCAAAGAAGATTTTCTTTACTTTTGATATCGGTATACTAATCTCCTTAATAATATCACATTCTTCATAAGAATTAATCTCTTTATCTATATATATCGTTAGTGTATCATATTTATAATACATACTTGGACAATCCTTTATAAGAAAGCCAAAATCACCCTCTATCGTCTTCAATATCATTTGCTTCTGGGCAAATACAGCAACAGACATAAAAAAAAGAATTAAAAGCGATAATTTCCTCTTGAAATTCATAAAGACAAAAGCATTTAATAATCATCAGTTTCTTCCCCGTATTTATTACTTAGCACAGGTTTTAGCACTTCTATTGCCCTCTGAGTTCTTATAAGAGAACCCTCATAACCTAGATGTCTTTGTGTGTCATAATACAAAGAATCTGGAAGAACGAATAGAGACTGCTCGCAAAGGTATGGTATTCCTGCTTGTTTCAAGGCCAAGGATATGTCATCTATATTTTCTTTTGTATTATTATATGAGCTCTGATTCAAAGTTGTTGGGAGTAAATATACTTTTGCCCCTTTTGCTTCCATCAAACTTATTTGGGTTTTCACATATTCTATAAAGTCCCAATCTATTTCCACCTTTAAAGTACTTCTTTCCGAAATCTTTGTGTTATGACAACCTTTATTATAATGGAGAGTATAATCACCGTATTCGTTGAAACCTCTGCAATCATACCCCTCAACATTCTCGACGGGAGTATCCTTCATACCACTAAGAGTATAAAAAGTCTTTGATTTAATATATTGGGGCAACCCTCCAACGAATGTCAACCATTGTCCCAGACAAAATCTATTAAGGATAACTGGGTGGAGCATTGCGGCATCTGTCAAAATGGATTCTCCATTTCTAATCTTATTTTTAGTATAACTAAACTCCTCTAATGCAAGAATGATAATGTCTCCATCCTTCGCATTCTGAGTTATTTCATCAATTATGCACTTTGATCCCAATCCAGCATGAAGCCCTGTATTATACACATCCCGCCCCAACGAATCGCTCATTATTTTACAATTGAACCCAAATGCAACACTACTTCCTCCCACCAGGATTAGCATGGGACCTCTATTTGGCTCTTCTATCTTACATTCCTTTGTAACAAAGGCTCGCATATAACCATTTTTATTATAAGGCAAAACAAGACCGAGCACCACAAATAGAAGTATGACGAGCGATAGAATAATTATTGTCTTACCAATAAACTTTTTCATCACAATATTGTTTAGAATTGGAAATAAATAAAGGCTTGCCCTTGTCTGAAATTAAAAATTGTAACGAATATCAGCAGAACATACAATGACATTCTTATCCATTGTTTATGAATACCATTCATTGTAAACGAATAGTTTTCTCTTCTATCAATCCACTCCACGACTAGCATAATTGGAATATATAACAGGAGTTGTGCCAATGTTGAAAGCTCAATAGGCTCTAAAACTATTGATGAAGTAAAAATGGATGAGAAGAATTCCCATGCCTGTCCAATGTTCTCTGCCCTAAAGATAATCCAGCCTATAACTGCAATAATAAAGGTGGCAAGTATTTGCAACAATTCCTTTACAGATGCAATCTTTGTATTCTCAGCAACGACTGTACCCTTATTAGTAGTATTTTTACCCATTAATAGAAGAGGAAGAAACCACAAGGCATGATATAACCCCCAAAAAACAAACGTCCAGTTAGCCCCATGCCAGAAACCGCAAATAGAAAAAATTATCAGTGTGTTCCTGAAACTTTTCCATTTCCCTTCACGACTACCTCCAAGCGGTATATATATATAATCTACAAACCACCGGTTTAATGAAATATGCCATCTTCTCCAAAATTCTGCGATATCACGACTAAAATAAGGAATATTAAAGTTCCTCATTAAAGAGAAGCCAAAGAGCTTTGCTGTACCTATAGCTATGTCACTATAACCAGAAAAATCACCATATATTTGGAATGCAAAAAGGATTGCAGCAATCAAAAGAGTGCTACTATTCTGTCCAGCTATATTTCCCCAAACCTCATCAACATATAAAGCACACGTATCGGCTATCACAACTTTCTTGAACATACCCCAGAGAATCATCCTACATCCTATTACAGCCTCATTGTAATCAAACTTGCGGGTTTTATAAAACTGGGGCAACAAGTTTGTAGCTCTTTCAATAGGGCCAGCAACAAGTTGAGGGAAAAAGCTCACAAAAGCAAAGAAAGATACGATATCACTTGTTGGTTCAATTTTACGCCTATATACATCGATGCTATAACTTAATGACTGGAATGTATAGAAACTTATTCCAACGGGAAGTATGATGCTCAATGTCCGAGGATGCATATATATATTAAACAGGGCAAATAAATCAACAAACTGTTCTACAAAGAAGTTGTAGTATTTGAAGAAACCGAGTATTGCTAGATTAATGACTATGTTAATTTTCAAATACAGTTTCTGTGAAACAGCACCCCCGTCCTCACGCATTCTCGCACGCTCTATAAGGATTCCAGAAAAGTAACTAGAGACTGTAGTAAATGCGATGAGAATCAAAAATCTCCAATCCCACAAACCATAGAAGATATAGGACACTACCACAAGAAACAGATTCTGCAGCCCAAGGTTCTTTTTGAATACGAACCAGTATAGCAGGAAAACTATAGGAAGGAATAAGGCAAATTCTATAGAATTAAAAAGCATCTCTTATTTAATTAGTAAACTGTTATTAATTTTTAACACGTAATTCCAACAAATTTTTCTTATTTGATCTAAAACAAAACCGCCGACAAAGAAAATCATAACAAAACACACTATCCTCCACCAATAATTGAACCCATGGTAATTCATAAAAATGTCTTTCGAAATGCCATAATATGTGGGCTCAATAACAAAAGGACTAGTATGGAAGAGTATTATTGCAAAAGAAGAAGATGAAATATAATTTATCCACTTACTTTGTTTAAGTTTTATATTTGCAAAAAGATTCAACAAAAGTACTGAATTAAAAATCACAAGCGGGTTAATATAGTTCACAATTTTCAATCGCAAAGCATGACCGTGGTAATCATTGGCATAAAACCATATAACTGCAACTGTTATCATTAGGGTGATGAGTAGGTACAAAAATGCCCCCCCCCGGTTTCTTGTCTCGGATACCAGGATAATACATGCGCAAATACCTGGCAAAAAGATACAAAAACATAAAGGACAATGTCGAATAGCCATCATCAAACCCACCATTAAGCGGTATCACCCAGCCAAACAGTGTCATAAATACGAAAAAAGCAATTAGTAAAATCCTGTATTCTTTTTTCCCTGAATGCTTAATAAAGCAGTTGAGTAGTGGCGACAATATATATAAAAGAATGTATGCATATACAAACCAAATAACCGCATAAAAGGGGCGGAAATGTTCTTCGCTCAATCCAACTATTTTAACAATAGACCATGATAAGAATGTGACGAATACAATCTGAAATATCAAATTCACAAAACCTTTTACAGAAGGGTTGATGCCAAACCATCCGCTGATTAATACGAACACATTTACCCCCACTATAGATACAACATCAAAAAACTCCTGAAAAAATGCATCTATAGGATGAATTTCAATAAACAACGCAGGATTCTCTCCGAAATGGTGATTTATATGAAGCACCAATATCATCAGAACTGCGAGTAATCGCAAAAGCTCAAAGTTCGATTCTCTGCTATTTGATTTAAGTAAATCAGCTATACCCATTCTAAGTTTAATAATAACTGTAAAACACTATTTTTCTACTTTAATCATTAACTGTACAGGGTAATTTCTTAAACTTATATGCCCACCTAAATAATTTTCTAGTATAAGGCGAGTTGCCCATCTTTTTAATAAAAACGTTTAGTTTATAAGAACCTAAAAATTTATAAAATGCATATTCCGTATGAAAACGTTTTCCAAGAAAATGAAAGTCAACATTTACAAACTTCATCCTATTCTCTTCAGGAGCATTTGAATGAACTCTGCGATAAGGAAATTTGTAAATATTATCATTCCTTAAAGGTGGCAAATCCTTTCTGTCAATTAGAGGCCAAATCTCTTCTATATTATTAGGTGAATATACTATACCCAATAACGTCCACATATGATGAATAAGCGTTATAACCGGTTTACCCCAATAAGCACCTTCTAGACTCATCAATGAATTAAAAGTAATAATCTTATCAGAATGGAACAACAACACATAAGAATCAATTGGAGAATCAGCCGGGATAATAGTCACATTATCATAATGTAAATCATATAACATAGTATGTGCACGATATGGCACATTCCTTAGATTTGGATGAATTCGAAGATAAAAATGTTTCGTTTGGTCTCCTTTGTAGTGCTCAAAAATAGTTTTTAAGGCCGTAAATTGATTCTTAAAAAGCATATTGTTATCAAATTCTGATGATACAGAACAAAACTCGTCTTCGGAACTATTGAAAATAGTAATGATTTCTTTGCTCTCATCAAATCCTTCTGGTAATTTCCCGACCTCCTGATGACCAGTATATACAGTCCCCCCAGACTCTTTACGATTAGCACGGTCTTCGAAATATTTTTTTGCGATGGCAATTTTATCCTCTTCAGATTCTTTTCCCAATTCCCAATCGTCTAAAATCTTTTGATAATTGAGTTGTACAGAATGTACAACATCATTTACAAAATCATCCTTCAACATTCTACCTTCCCTATAAATCTCTTCCGTTGAAACGAAAGGTATATTATACTTTTGAGTTAATCCGAGAATTGGTTTAAATTCAGCGAAACGACCATTGTGAAAATAAATCCAATCAGG
>AUXO018459245.1_pt1 | contig 14112 bp, 13 predicted proteins | sample 768731 | NCBI WGS metagenome assembly AUXO01 (sample SAMN02715735, study PRJNA202380) | gut metagenome | biome: sheep rumen | host: Ovis aries | place: New Zealand: Palmerston North | reverse complement strand
GCCCATCCGTCTGGGAAATTAACACGAACACCATCTATATCATTATAAGGGTAACCTTTTTCTTGAACATATTGTTTTACAAAGTCAACCACTTTAAATTTAACATCATCCGGAGTTGGAATCTTAATTTCATCCGTAGAATAATAGTCATGAACTCCATTTAATAACATATTAATATCTTTGTTCGTATAAGAAAGAATCTCTAATAATCGAAGAGCCGCATACATTCCACTATCAAATCCTGGCCAACGATCACGGAAATATACATGACCACTTAACTCTCCTCCAAAAGGCAAATCTTCTTCCCGAACCTTAGCTTTCGTATAAGAATTTCCCGTTCGGTAACAAATACCCTTTGCCCCTAAACGCTCTATTTCATCACTAAGAGACTTGGAACACTTAACATCATATAAAAATTCTTTTTTCTTAACTTTATGAATGATATCACGAATAATGATAATCATATAAATATCCGTTGGGATAAACTGTCCACGATGCGTAACAATTCCAAGACGGTCCCCATCCCCATCAAAAGAGAATCCAACGTCTGCTCCCACTTCTATTACTTTATCTTTTAATTGCTTCAAATTATCTTCTACACAAGGATCGGGATGATGATTAGGAAAATTACCATCACTCTCTTCATTAATAATAATCAAATCCATTGGGAATTGTTCAAATACTTTACGGCAAAAACTAGCCGTTGCTCCATTCGCAGGGTCTAGTACGACTTTCAAAGACCGTAATCCAAATTGAATACTATGACGGAATAACGACAAATAATCTTCTTCTGGATTATACCGATAAAGTTCCCCTTCTCCATGTTCAAAATTTCCTTCTAATAACTCCTGTAAAAAATCTTGTATTTCTTGACCTTTGCAATTTCCAGACTCATCAAAAGCAAATTTAAATCCATTTTCATCTTTTGGATTATGGGAAGCGGTTACCATAATACCACTAGGAACATCAATTTTTATACAAGCATAATAGTACATAGGAGTGGTACACAATCCAATACGCACTACATTAATACCCGTTTGACGAATACCTTCTACCACAGCATCATACAATGCTGGAGAGGACAAACGATTGTCATGTCCTACTACACACATAGTCTGACCATTTCTCTTAATATGAGACCCAAATCCTAATCCAATCGTATAAGCGGTATCTTCATCAATAGAAGTTGGATAAACACCACGAATATCATATCCCCTGAAGATATTTTTATCTAAGTCTTTTTTATAGTTGTATTCCATACATACCTCCTATTATCAATAACATACTAACATAATTTCCTAAAAAAGTCATTAACCGATGATAAATTTTAATAATCCAAAAGACAAAAGCATCATAATAATACTAGCCATAAAGATTCCTAACATAGTTGCTACAAAGGCCTTTTTTCGGTTCATTTCTAATACCGAAGCAATCAAACATCCCGTCCATGCTCCTGTTCCTGGAAGAGGAATTCCTACAAACAAAACAAGTCCCCAAAAACCATACGTTTCAATCTGATGCTTATGTTTTTCTACTTTGCTATCTAACCATTTCGCAATACCAGAAAAATGCTTACTCTTTCTCATCCAAGCTAAAATAGAATTAATTAACCACAAAATAAAAGGGACAGGAATAATATTACCAATAACAGAAATAATATAGCTTGGAATCGGATCCAACCCCAACAAAGAAGCCGCAATTAATCCTCCTCTTAATTCCAAAATAGGCATTAACGAAATAATAAATACCAACAATTCTCTTCCAAAAGGAAGAGCTAGGAAAAAGCCAAACCACCCTATTATGGCACCCACAATTTTTTCAACCATATCAATGATTCTCCTAACTCTCTAAAATTTCCATAATAATTGGAACTACGTGTTTTTTACGAGAGACACATCCTTCTACAAAGTATCCCTCAAAAACATCATCCTGATAAGCTAAATTCATAATATTAGCGCCTTTTTGATTATATAATACATAACTTCCATTACGAATAATATCCGTAACATATAAAGCAACCAACTGGTAATTATTACCTTCGGCAACACGATCTAATACTTGAACATATCCATCTATATCTTTTTTAATATCATCAAAATTAATCGTAAAGAATTGACCAATACCAAAACTACGGCCATTAACACTAAATAATTTAAAGTCATTATATAAAACATCTTCTTTACTCATACCTTTTAAAGAAGTACCAGATTTTAATAATTCCATTCCATAATCTTGATAAGAAACTCCAGCAATTTTAGCTAAATTTTGAACCGCCTCTACATCTTTAGGGGTCGCTGTTGGACTTTTTAAAATCAAAGTATCCGATAAAATCCCTGACAATAAGGCTCCTGCTATCATTGGAGGAATTTCAACATTTCTTTCGCAAAACATCGAATAAACAATGGTACAAGTAGAACCAACAGACATATTACGGAAATTAATCGGATTATTCGTTGTAATACTGCCCAAATTATGATGATCAAATATTTCAAGAATTTCAGCTTCTTCTAAACCTTCCACACTTTGTAATTTTTCATTATGATCAACTAATATTACTTTCTTTGGATTTTTCTCCGATAGATCTGTAATTTTTAAAAGTCCTAAACAACGATTATTTTTATCAATAACTGGATAATTCGTATGTTTTAATTTATTATTCTTATCGATAACATCCGATACAAAATCTGTTTCCAAAAACTTAGTAGGATTGTAAATCTCAATCATTGTTTTTACGTAGTTAGCAAGTAAAACAAGTCTAGATACACGATAGGTATCATAAGGAGTTCGAATAATATTAACCCCATTTTTACGAGCAATTTCAACATGTTCTTCTTTTATATAAGAATTTCCCGATAAAATAATCATTTTAACAGAAGAATGAACCGCATATTCAATTACACTATGACGATCTCCAACAATTAAAATATCATTAGGATTTAATTCGACATTGGATAAAAAAGTAGTACTACGATAAGCCGCAACTAATATCTTCCCAATAATTTCATCCGATGCTCGATAAACTTCTTCCGCTTTTAATACACGAAGTAAATTATCATAAGAAGTATACAAATCTTCGACATTTTCATTAATCAAAATATGACTAAAATTTTTAATCGTAACAAGTCCCGAAAACGTACCATCTTTTTTGACAACAGGAATTCCCGTCAATTCTTCTCGAAGCATGGCTTGATAACCATCATAAATACTCTCCGTATCATGAATGAAAAAACCTTTATGATAATGAACATCTTTCAATTGTAATTTAACATCATTCAAATATTTAGGTTCTTTTAATCCAAAATACTGAAGAGCAAAATGAGATTCTTTGTTGATATCTCCAATTACTCTAGGTTCTGTATTTTCCCCTAAAGAATTCTTTAAATAGGATAAACCAATCGCTGACATAACAGAATCGGTATCTGGCTTTTTATGCCCAAATATCATAGTTTTCTTCATAACCAACACTTCCTCTAGCATAGAGTATAACATAAATAAACAATAAAAAAAAGAGTTAACAAATGTTAACGTATAGGGAAAGAATAAACAACCAAAATAAATATAAATAAACAGGCTGCTTTTAGTTCTTCTTGAATAGAAAGACCTCTTTCATAGATAGCAGAAATATCATCAATAAAGTCAACAATCCAACCTTCTAAATACTTTGGAGGACGTAAAGTAACAGGAAACATATGACAAAGAATAATATCTTCCTGAAAGTCCGAAATAGAAAAATATTTCTTAGCATTGAAAGCAGCAAACTTTGGATGTTTCTGTAAACGCATCCACCCATTCTCTTCTTTTACTTCCTCTAAGAAAAAATCATGTAATAAAGCAGCTTCTGTAGCATCTTTATATTGCAAATGAAAAAATCGAGTAATGCAATAAGTATAATACGCTACACGAAAGCAATGATCAAAGCGAGTAATTCCATGATGAGTAATCCCCTTTAATTCTTGAAACTTAGAATGATTTAAAATAGGATTTACAATAGAATAAAACTCATTAAGATATTGCTTTTTCATAGTATCACCACGTCTTATCCATCTTATCATAAGAAAAGATATCTATAGATAATATGCTCTATTTTTTTCAAAATTTTACATTTTTTTACAAAAAAAGAACTAAACTAGTTCTTTTAATATTTTATCAAGTTCTTCCACCTCTTCTTGAGAGGTTTCAACCACTTCTTGTTCTTGATTAAACCAAGCAGGAACGCTGCCATCTTTGACTGGTTTTTCTTTTGTAGATTCCTTTTCTTTCGAATGAACCAAACGATTTAACTTCTTGTGTTCTTTTTCCGTTATTCTCATAGCGTCTTCCACTGTTTCGATATTAAGACGTTTCCATTGTCCAGCAATAGTCTCAACATAACTCTTTTTCAATTGTTCATTATTGATTTTCAATACATAACTAATTAAGACATTCACTACTCCAGGATTTAACTTTTGATCCACCAATAAACTCTCGATTAACTTTTTATCTCGATCCGTTGGTTCCGCTCCTTTATACTTAGCCTTTAATAATTGATAAGGCGTAATATTTTCAAACGTATAAACCATTTTAGCCCATTTTGAATTATCGCCAATCGGTTTTTTTAAAAAGTCTGGTTGCCTATTATAAATAAGAGTCGGTAAATTCCCATAATTATCAAACTGATAATATTCTCGACAACTCTTTCGTAAAAGAGTCTTATCAATTAACCCTTTTTCATTGATACAACCACGAATAATGTTTTGCATATCTAAAGTATCTAAATTATAAATATAACTCAATGATTGAATCAATTCTTTGATATCATCATTAAAACATTTTTCATTCAATTGACTCTCTGGAATTCCGTTAATAATAAGAGAAAAATCAATACTCTTATGAAAAGTAAGTCCATTCGTATGAGAGCGAACAACATCCTCATGAACTTCCATAGGCGTTCCTCGAACAGAAGAAAACACCTCATCAAAACTACAAGTAATTTCCTCAAAGTCTTTTAAATTAACACGAGGCATTTTAAAGTAATTCATTGCTTTTTCATATTCCCGTTTTCCTAGATTGTTATATAAAACTACATTTAAAATAGGATGATTGAAAAATTCATTGGCAGAAACAGGAGAAAACAATAAATAAACAAACTGATTCACATTATCTTTTTTGACATAAGTCTTCAGTAATCCAATCGCTTCCAATTTCTGACGAGCCACTAAAATATCTTCTAATCCCAACTGCATCGTAGCCATCAAATGATGATGTGTTAAATCATCACTCATAATCTCTTGCTTGTCTAGATCATCCAACAACGTATAATAAAAACTAACTGCCGTAAAACCAATAATTGGTTGATATAGCATCGAAATAATTTTCTTATCCTTATCCGTAATAACCGTCTTATTAATAACAGTATAAGTATCTGCTGGCAAAACATTGTTATTTTTCATACGCATCACCTACCAATATACTATAACAAAAAGTAAAAAAAAGAAACAAAAAAAAGAATGCTTAAAGCATTCGAATATAATCAATTACCATTTGTATATCAATTCTTGTAAAGTATAAAAATGTTAAAGCAATTAACAAGAATGGTCCAAAAGGAACTAATCTTTGATTCTTTTTCCATAAGATAAAAAGAGATACTGGTAAAGCTAACAAACTTCCTAAAAAGATAGCAAACAATCCAAGTAAGGGATGAAGAACGAGTCCAAAGACAAACATCATTTTGATATCTCCCCCACCTAAAGTTTCTTTCTTGAAAATAAAATTACCAAGCAACATTATTCCATACATGACCACAAATAAAGCCAAACCAGAAAGAATGGAAAACAAAGCAGTCATAACATCGGTAAATAAAACGATAACGATTAGAAAATATCCAGAAAAGAAAATCAAAACCTCATCCGGAATAATAAAATAACGAACATCCGAAACCGATATAATAATGAGCATAGATACGATTCCAAGCGCTATCCATAACTGAAAAGAAAAACCAAATACATAATAACTTAAAGCAAATAATACTCCCGTAAATAGTTCCATAAAAGTCGATAAGTCTTGAATCTTGGCTTTACAATAACGACATCTTCCTCTCAAAAAAAGAAAAGAAAGAATCGGTATCATATCCAAAAAAGATAATTCGTGATGACAAGTATCACAATAACTACGGTTTGTTATAAAATTCTCATGTCTTGGTAAGCGAAGACCAATCACCGTATAAAAAGAACCAAAGAACAAACCAAGAATAAAAAAGATAATTAAATAGATTGTATTCATAATTACCTCCTTTATTTAACTTGACTATAAATTGAGAACATTGGTTGAATAATTGATAACAAGATAACACCAACAACTCCTGCTAAGAAACAGATAAGAAGTGGTTCTACCAAACTTTTCATTTGATCAATAACGTTCTTATGCAACATCTGGAAGTGCCCAGCAACTTTTTCCATCATTTGTCCTAATTGACCAGTGGTTTCACCGGTAACAATCATTTCATAAGCAACAATAGGAATAGCCCACTCTCCTTTAAAAGCAGAAGAAATGGAGTCACCTTTTCCTAAGTTTTCCAAAGTATGTGCAATAATACGCTTATAAACTTCATTATTCGTAATCTTAGATAAGATCTCCATACTATCCGTAATGAAAACACCATGATTAATCAAAGATGCAAAGGTCTTCGTAAAGTTAGCTATCTCATTATAAATGATAACGTCTTTTACCACCGGTAAATGCATCAAAATAATCTGAACAGTTTCACGGAATTTTTGAACCTTTTTATACAACTGCATAAATACAAAAACGATAATTGCAGCAACAATTAATAGAATATACCATTTCGTTTTAATAAACTCACTAGCCGCTAAAATAAACAAAGTTAAAGCTGGCATTTGAGCTCCATTTTCTGCAAACATAGAAGAAAACTGCGGAACCAAATAAGTAAGCATGAAGATTAAAACTCCAAAAGCAATGGTTAAAACAACAAGCGGATAAGTCATTGCAGACTTCATTTGTTTCTTCGTTTGATCCATAGAAGTATAATACTCTGACATATCATCCAAAATAGACGGCAAATCACCGGTCATCTCAGCCGTTTTTACCATGTTTATTAACAATTTAGGGAAAACAGTTCCTTGCATATCCATCGCATCCGATAAACTTTCACCCTTAAGTAATTGATAAACCAATTGATTAAAGCTCTTTTTTAATCCTGGTTTGGATGTTTGTTTAGCCAAAATACGAACCGAATCAGCAAGAGGAATTCCAGATTTTAAGTAAGTAGATAGCTGAGTTAAGCAGAAGGATAAGTCATTAGCATTAAATTTAGTACTACCAATATCTATATCGAATTTACTTCTCTCTTTAATCTCTAAAACTTGATAATCTTGGGATAACAAGAAATTTCGAACATCATTTTCACTTTCTGCTTCAAAAGTACCTTGTTCCTTTTTACCAACCGCATTAATAATCGTATAACGATAATCATAAGTTGGTCTTTTTACTTTTCCTTTTCTATCAACAATAACAGATGGATCATCTGGTAACGTTACTTCTGGTTGGGTAGGACCCTGAGAGCCAGGCATAATATTACCATAATTCACTGCATTAGGATCCATACCTGGATTCGTCACAGCAACTGGTTGTGGTGCCTCTGGCGCCATCGCGACAAGTGGTTGGACAGGTTGTTGGGCCGCTCCAACGGAAATATTCATGGAATTAGCCGCAACGCTTGTTGTTGCCGGATCTAATACTTCAACGGGTGCCGCTGCTGGTGCAACTTGTTGTTTTTTATCTTTACCGATTCCAAACATCAACATCAATCCCTTTCATCCTACTCTAGAATATATTGTAACACATCCATTCTGAATTTAAAACACTAATTTAAACTTTTTCATTTTTTTTCATATATTAAATTAGAGGTGAACTATGTATCCATATAATAATCCAAGTATGATAGAAAAAGGACTAGCCTATCTAAAAACAATTAAATGGTCATCCCTACTAGATGGAACCCAAAAAACACTAGGAGTAATTAACCAAGCAATCCCCATAGTCTATCAAATAAAACCAATTTTAAGTAATACAAAAACTCTTTTAAAAACAGCAAACGCGCTAAAGCAAACGCCATCCACTCCAAAGAAAGAAGAAACATCTTCTACGAGTCCTATTTTTTATTTATAAAAAAAAAAGAGTATTCCACTCTATTTTTTTCCATAATAATTTTTAATAAATTGATCCCTATATTCCAAAATAGAGTCTTCTTGAATTGCTTTTCTTAAATCTTCCGTTAAACGTATTAAAAAGCGAATATTATGAATGGATAATAAACGTTGTCCAAATGTTTCATCCGCTCGAATCAAATGATGAATATAAGCCTTCGTATAATTTCGACAGCAATAGCAGTCACACTCTTCTTCTACAGGAGTAAAATCTTCTTTAAATTCGGCATTTTTTACATTATATTTTCCATGCATCGTCATAAAATGACCATGACGAGCTAAACGAGTGGGAGAAACACAATCAAAAATATCCACTCCACGAATAACATTTTCAATAATATCAATCGGATCTCCAACTCCCATCAAATAGCGAACTTTATCTTTTGGTAAGTATTTACAAGAATATTCTACTTGTAAGTATTGCAAATCTTTTGGCTCTCCAACGGCAGTACCACCAATACTATAACCATCAAAATCCATTTTCACAAGTTCTTCTACGCAATGACGTCTTAAATCCTCAAACTCAGCCCCTTGAACAATACCAAATAAAGACTGTTGATCATTATGAAAAGCTTTCTTACCTCTTTCGGCCCAGCGAAGCGTTCTCTCCACACTTGCTTCTACATATTCTCTTGTATGAGGAAAGCCAACACATTCATCAAAGGACATCGCAATATCACTATCTAATTTATTTTGAATCTCAATCGATTTTTCAGGAGTTAACAATAAAGAATCTCCATTATAAATATTCTTAAAATGAACGCCTTCTTCCGTGATATCCTTTGGTTTTGCTAAAGAGAAAACTTGAAAACCACCGCTATCCGTTAAAATAGGTCCATCCCAATTCATAAATTTATGAAGACCACCGGCATGAAGAACAACATCTTCTCCAGGTCGAAGCCATAAATGATATGTATTAGCTAAAATAATCCCACTATGACAATCCTTCAACTCTTCTGGAGACATTGTCTTAACCGTAGCTTGAGTCCCAACAGGCATAAACATAGGAGTATCAAAAGTACCATAATTAGTTTCAATCTTACCAAGCCTAGCCTTGGTATTTTTTTCTTCTTTTAATAAGGTATATTTAATCTTCATAAGTTTCTCTCCAATTCCTTCTCATTATAACGTACTTTAACCATTAACACAAGAAAAAAGAGTTTTATAAAACTCTTTGACTTTGTTTGGTTAAATCATTTTGAACCATTAATACAACACCTTGTAAATTTGGTTTATGATTTCTAGATACCGTAAATGTATCATTAACTCTTAATCCATAGATAGCATTTCCAAGTGGAGTAATTCTTTCTACATAATGATCATCTAATTCATAAGATACAGCACGATTAATCATTTCAAAATCTTTAATCGTAGTTCTTCCAGCTTCATCGGTTAATAATACTTGAACATGAGATCCAATTCCAATACTACCATCGGTTGGTAAAGCTTCTGGAGTGGAATGAATAATACGATTTAAAAATGCTTTTCTAGTAGGTGTTAAATCACTCTCACGTTTTAACTCTTCTTCGGCAAGTTCAATTTGACTATAACTAACTCCATGTCTTCTCTTATATTCTTCTGGATTAGCTTGCTTTAATTCTCTTAATTCACTCTTTACTACTTTGCTCATACGGCTTGGACCACTAACTTCACGAATATAGTGATCATAATGGTTCTTCATACGATCAATAGAATCAATGGATACACCAATTTTTCTACCAGTAGCTTTAACCGTATAAGTAATATAATCACCATCTGTATGTCCTTGAATGGCTTTACCAAAATCACTATCCAAAGAAACCAAATGAAAATCATGTCCCATAGAAGCATCAGACTCTACTAAAGTAATTCTCTCCTTTTCATCGTCCCCATCAAACTGAGCATAAAAGGCTGTTCCAACTTCAATAGAATCAAAATTACGATCAATGACTAATTCAGCACTCGATAAAATATCTTCAATTCGACGAAGTTCCTTCATCGTTCTTTGATAATTTTGACCTTCTAAATAATCCGCATAAAAAGGTGTGGTACCATCGATACTATCCCTTTCACGACTTTCTGATAAATATTTAGAATATTCTCTTTTACTTTTTAGCAATTCTTCTCTTTTTTTTCTCAAAAGTTTTACTTGTTCAGCAACTAATTTCATTTTTCTCTTCCCCCTCAAAATGCAGTTGCTATTATACCAAAAAAAAAGAGCTTTGTCAATTCTAATGAATAAACATAGCATCTCCAAAGGAAAAAAATCGATATTTTTCATCAACAGCTATCTTATAAGCATTTAAAATATGATCTCTTCCTGCTAATGCACTAACAAGCATTACCAAAGTGGATTTTGGTAAATGGAAGTTCGTAATTAAAGCATCAATTCCTTTAAAAGTATATCCTGGATAGATAAAAATCTTAGTCCAGCCAGAACATTCCACAAAAGAGTCATGTTCACTGCGAATCGTCTCAAGCGTTCGAGTCGTAGTCGTACCAACTGCTATGATACGATGACCGCTTTTTCTTGTCTCATTTAAAAGATCCGCAACTTCCTTCTTCATAGAATAAAACTCGCTATGCATCTCATGATCCTCAACATTAGAAACCGATACAGGTCGAAAGGTTCCTAGTCCTACATGAAGCGTAATAAAGGCAACATTTACTCCTTTGTCCTGTATTTGTTGAAGCAATTCCTTAGTAAAATGAAGTCCTGCAGTTGGGGCAGCAGCACTACCTACTTCTTTCGCATAAACCGTTTGATAACGGCTTTGATCTTTTAATTTTTCATGAATATAAGGAGGTAAAGGCATAGTACCAAGTCTTTCCAATATTTCCATTAAAATTCCTTCATAGATTAAACGAACATGGCGAATACCTTCATCAAATTCAGCAATACATTCCGCTTTTAATTCGCCATCTCCAAAAGAAACAATAGTTCCTTTTTTTACTCTACGAGCTGGCTTAATCAAACATTCCCAATCGTCATTTTGTAAATTTTTTAAAAGAAGAATTTCAATGACAGCCCCTGTTTCCTCTTTTACTCCAATTAAACGAGCTGGCAATACTTTTGTATCATTTAAAACCAAAGTATCTCCTGGATTTAGATAATCCAAAATATCATAAAACTTTTTATGTTCCACATCTCCCGTATTACGATCTAATACCATTAAACGAGAAGAATCTCGAACACTAAGTGGTGTTTGCGCAATCAATTCTTCTGGTAAATCATAATCAAAATCATCCGTTGTCATAATATCATCCCCTCAATCAAAAACACTGATTCATCAGTGTTGTTGCCTCTCATTATACTACTTTTTATACGGAATGCCAAGTAGTTCGTAAGCTTTCTCAGTAGCAACTCTTCCACGAGACGTTCTCTTTAATAAACCATTTTGTAAAAGATAAGGTTCATATACATCTTCAATGGTAGTAACCTCTTCTCCAATGGAACTAGACAAAGCTTCTACCCCAACTGGACCTCCGTTAAACTTAGTAATAATGGCATGAAGTAAATCTCGGTCGGTATTATCCAATCCTAACTGATCAACTTGTAACCGGTCAAGTGCCTTTTTCGTAATAGCTAAATCAATCACGCCATTTCCATCTACCATAGCAAAATCGCGAACTCTTTTAAACAAACGATTGGCAATACGAGGAGTCCCACGGCTACGCTTTGCTAACTCAACCGCTGCTTCTTCATCAATTTCTACTTCTAATACGCGAGCGGTACGCTTTACAATATCCGTTAATTCCTCTACCGAATAATACTGTAGCTTATTAATAATTCCAAAACGATCTCTTAAAGGAGAAGATAAATCTCCCGCACGAGTCGTAGCTCCTACCAAAGTAAAAGGAGGTAAATCTATCTTAATATTACGACTATTTCCTTCACTACCCACAATAATATCCAAAGAAAAATCTTCCATAGCTGGATATAAGATTTCTTCAATATAACGAGGCATTCGATGAATTTCATCAATAAATAAAACATCGCCTGGTTCTAGAGAAGACAAAATAGCTGCCAAATCTCCACTCTTTTCAATACTAGGTCCGCTAGCTGTTTTAATATTCGTCCCTAACTCATGAGCAATAATAAAAGCAAGAGTTGTTTTTCCAAGTCCAGGAGGTCCATATAATAATACATGGTCCAATGGCTCATGTCGCATTTTAGCTGCTTGAACAAATACTCGAATATTCTCTTTTACATCCTTCTGACCAATGTATTCATCCATACACTCTGGTCGAATGGTATTATCCAAAACATTGTCATCCGCTAATTCATAGTTTTTTATAATACTTTCTTCTTTCATATTACCTCCTAGGTTTTAATTTCATCTCAATTTGTTTGACCATACGCTTGGTATCCCTTGGTAAAACGGCTAAAGGAGAATCTAATAATTCATATAACTGTAACTCTCCTAAGACAAATGCTAAATCAAAATCCATCGAATATTCAATCGCATCCAAAACCATATCTCGGAAATGACCAATCATTCCTTCTGCAAACAAATACCCAATCTTTTTTCTTTCATAATATCGATAAAATGTCTCTAATATCACATGAATATCTTCTCTTGTAAGAGTAATACGAATATCTTCCTCTTCTTCTATTTCCTCTAAAAAAGAAAGAATCTTTTTTTCTACCTCATCCAATCGATATTTAGAAAGAGAATAAATACTAGTATGCTTCATTATTTCAGTAATAAACGTAAAGCCTCTTTTACTTGTTCTTCTATACTTAAAGAAGAATTTACTTTTTCAAGAACAGGCTTTAATTCCTTTTCTTTATATCCTAAGCCAATCAAAACTTCTTTTAATTCATTTTCTGACTCAATTTCTTGATCCGAAATACCAACCCCAATAAACTCAAGTTTTCCTTTTAAATCCAAAATAATTTGTTTCGCTAATTTATCTCCAATCTTAGGAAATTTCTTTAAATACAAAATATTTTCTCTCTCGATTGCATCCATTATTCCAGTAGTAGATCCAACCGCCAAAATAGGAAGTGCCATCTTACAGCCTAATCCTTTCACACTGATAAGTTTCAAAAATAATTCTTTTTCTTCAATCGTTTTAAACCCATATAAAAAATGACCATCTTCTTGGATTTGTTGATAAACGTATACCTTATATTCTTTACCAAGTTCAAAAGAATATGGATTAGATACATAAATAAGATATCCTACCCCATGATTATCCAATACAATAGCGTTATTTTTGATATACTCTACATTTCCAATAATATAATCATACACATGAATCATCTCCAATATCATTATATACAATTTCTTCATGAGAAGCAACAAATATCGAACAAATTTTCAATAAAAGACATCTATTCTTTAGTAGATGTCTTCTTTTTAATATTATCTTTTTCAACATTTAAATGTTCTAATAATTCATCACTACGAGATTCGTCTTCCACCTGCTCTAGTAATTCTTCGCTCTTATCAAATTTCTTTTCTTTCTTCTTCATCTCTTCTTCATGGATTAAAACATTATAGGCAATTTTTCCAACTAATGTTTTTGGAAGTTCTGTTCGAAATTCATATTCATAAGGCCAAGAGAAACGAGCCAAATTCTTTTCAACCAATTCTTTGATAGAAGCTAGTAATTCTTCTGACTGTTTACTAGGATCTTTTAAAACAACAAAGGCTTTCGCAACTGTTACTTTATAAGGATGAGGAATTCCAATTACACAAGACATACTAACTTCTGGATGAGAATCAATAACATTTTCGATATTATTTGGATAAACACAATATCCAGAAGTAATAATCATTCTCTTTAGGCGACCTTTGAAATAGACAAATCCATCTTTATCCATCATTCCCTCATCACCGGTATGAAGCCAAATACGACCATCACGATGCTTGCGAAGTGTTTGCCTCGTCTCTTTACGATTTCGAATATAACCATTCATTAC
>AUXO013271683.1_pt1 | contig 14113 bp, 12 predicted proteins | sample 768731 | NCBI WGS metagenome assembly AUXO01 (sample SAMN02715735, study PRJNA202380) | gut metagenome | biome: sheep rumen | host: Ovis aries | place: New Zealand: Palmerston North | reverse complement strand
TTACTAATAGCGGTGGTAAAGAAACTAGGTAGAAGGAGTATGGGCATAACAAAAGCGGTTATTACACCATATTCGGTTGTAATAAAAGAAGAGGAGTATCCACATGCTAATAAAACATTAGTTAAAATTATTGGTTCTAAAAAATATCCTATTGTTCCAATTATTCTCGTTGTAGTCGTTGGGATAGAGATACTTAAGACATTACGTAAATAGTGAAAACTTGGTTTTAAGTCAATTTTTTTGATAGTAAATCTTTTAGGAAGAAAGAATATTAAAACAAGACTTGAACATAATTCGGATAATACATTAATAAGAATAAGAAAAGTAGTTGCTGTAATGGTTCCCTTATCTTTAAAAAGGGGAATAACAAGAATCATTAAGATAAGCCTTACGACTTGTTCGGCCAGATGACTAATAACATGGGGCATCATTTTTTCTTTACCAAAAAAGAAACCGCGGAGCATACTTGATAATGAATCAAAGGGAAGGACTAAACTTATGGCTAAAATAGGAAGATAAGCCTCATGATTATGGAGTAAATGATTGGCAATAAAATGACTGGTTAAAACTAAAAAAATAGTTAGTGATATATTAATTAAAAAAGAAAGGGGCAAAATGGAAAACAATATTTTTTTACTTTGATATTTTCCTTCACTAACAAGTTTTGAAACACCTTTTGAAAAGCCTAATTGACTAATGGCCATCATTAAAGAAAAAGTAGGTAGTACTAACATATATAGTCCAATGGTTTCGATTGTTGCTACACGACTCATAACCATTCGAATGACAATACCAAGAACTTTCGTTAAAGCTCCACCAATAATTAAGATAATGCTACTTTTAATAAACTTTTCTTTCATAGTATATTATATTAAAAAAAAATAAATGTATTCATCTACATTTATTTTATACTTTTTTTATAGACTTCATATAATTCTTGTAAATAAGTATCATAAAAGGTTAGTTTTTTTTCTTTATGTAAATTAATTAAGGCTTCATCTAATAAAGTATCATCTGTGTCAGCATTAATTTTTTCCTTAACAATTTGATTTTTGATACGTTCACTTAATTCTTTAACATCAGCTTTGTCTTTTGATTTTCCACGGAAAATAATATATGATTCATCATTAATACTACGAATAGATGATGTATATGAATTATCTTCTAGATTTAAAGCTTCATTATATATATCTATATCAATTTCTTCGTTGTCAAATGAAACATAACCTAAATTTTGAGTCTTAACCTTATATTTTTTTATTACATCCTCATAAGTTAGATTATTGTTTAAGTCATTCAATATTTTATCTAAAGTTGTATCATCTGCCTTAATGTACATTATTTCAAAATCCTTAGGCATTTGATTAATATAATAGTAATTTATTTCATTATTCGAAATATTTTCTTTTAAATAATCTTTTAAGTATAATTTTCTTAAATAGTCAATGGTTATATATTCTTTAAAATCATCTTGATTTTTAAAGCCAGCGTTTTGATAAAATTCTTTCTCATCAATACCATAATATTCTACATAACTATTAATGGTATCTTTTATGGTTTCTTCTATCTTTTTATCATCATCATCAGTTAATTGATATATGTTATTTAGAATTTTTTGATCAATCATATCAAGTAGCATATTAATTCCTGATGATTCTTTTAAAGTACTATAATATTCATCCGATGTAATATTAGCATCACTTATAGTAAGAAGAGGAATACTTCCATCATTTAATGGAACAGCTTGTTTAGTTATTTTGAAACTCATTAAAAAGAGTCCAAGAATTATACCAATAAAAAAGAAAATTATGGTATTTTTATTTTTTTTACAAAAATTCATATTATCACCAATTTAATTATATAATAAAAAAGTTGTTTTGCAAAAGATGGTTGTCAAGTATTTAATTAATTTTTCTTTTTACTTAAAAAAATGCATAAAATATGTTAATCTATTATTAGGTCGTGATATTTATGTTTGAAAATATGAAAAAACAAGTTGGCTTTATTGATAGAACATATCATGTAAATGAAAATTTAAAGATTGCTTCTTTTTCGAATAATACAGATGATATGATTAATTATTTCCTTAATTCAAGGGATTCTAATACATTTTATCTAGGAGTTTTTCTTAATTGTTTAGTTCGCCATTTTCGACTTAATTTAACAGATGAAATGAAAAAAATAATAATTAACAGTTTGGATAAGGACATGTTTAATAATTTTGTTTATAATAAAGGCCATTTAGATTATTTTAAGGCTTTAAGCAACAGCTGTGTTATTTATGGACTAATAAGAACTAATCAAAATGCTAAAATGATGAAAGTTTTTCAAATGATGTTACATAATACTTTTCAAGTAGAAAATGAATTTAGCACTATCATAGAACTTTTGAATAGCCATGTTGCTAATTATAGTTTAAGTATGTTAAACGAAGTTATAGATGCTTATGTTTGGGCATATCAGAATTTTCAAAAAGAAGATGCCTTAAACAATGTACGAAAATTAATAGCCTTAATTGACGTTTATAATGCTAATTTTTATGAAACAATAGGAATATCTTTCTGTGATTTGAAAAGAAATATTATTTATTTAAATAAAGATTTAGACGATAAGTTAGTTATATTTCACGAAGTTGGTCATATGATTGATAACTATATTAGAATAAGAAAAAATGATTATCATCAAAATATGGCTCATTTTAAAAGGCATGCTTTAAAATATCCTTTTTTTGAAAAAGAAATATGTGAATTAAAAAAAGTATTATTAACAGTTGAAAGGGATGCTACAATTGAATATACGAATAGTGTTATTAGAAAATATGGCAGTGTTGAAAATTTACTTATGTTATATAAAAACTATATTATAGAAATGATTCAAAATAAGAATCTTCATGACATATTTTTAACATACATGATGAATAAAAAACAAACAGATGACATTTTAAAAGATTATTATGCTGGTAGACTTAATTATGACGGTTTTGCTAAATTACTTTATCGTATTGATTTGGATTGTTATACAACTAAATGTATGCTTAAATATCCTGAAGCTTTAGTTACGGATATTATTTCATCAGTTTTTAAAAATCGCAATATTAAGATAAAAGGGCATAATTATGAATTGCCAATCGCTCATGATCGTGATTATTATCAAAAAAATGATGATTATGTTATAGCAGAGATAATGGCTAATTATAATGCTCTTGTAATAACTAATCAGAAAGAACTTATTCAAAGATTAAGAAATATTTTTGGCAATGATTTTGTTGATTATTTAAATTTGCTATATAAAAAGAATCCCGATAACATTGAAAGAGATAGACTTTCTAAAAGATAAAACTATTTTTTGTTTAAATTCATATAATATGGTATAATGAAAGTGGTGATAAAAATGCGTGTAATAATTAGTGCCGGGGGAACAGGTGGACATATTTATCCAGCTTTAAGTATTATTAAAAAAATAAAAGAAAAAGAGCCAAATAGTGAAATATTATATATTGGAACAACTAATCGAATGGAAGCTAAAATTGTACCTGAAATGGGTATTAATTATATAGGATTAAATGTGATTGGCTTAAAAAAAGATTTAAGCATTTTGAAAGCAGGTCCACTATTTTTAAAAGCAATTTTTAAATGTAAAAAAATAATTCGTGAATTTAAACCTGATGTTGTAATTGGTGTTGGTGGCTATATTACAGCTCCGGTTATTTATGCTGCTTATAAACTTAAGATTAAGACAATTATTCATGAACAAAATAGTATTCCTGGTAAAACAAACAGTTTTTTATCGCGTTATGCTGATAAGGTTTTGGTGTCTCTTCCTGGAAGTTTAAAATATTTTTCAAATGGTGTATTAACGGGAAATCCAAGAAGTCAAGAAGCGTATTATGCTAAACCTTCTAATAAAAAGGATTTAGGATTAAGTAAAGATAAAAAACTTGTTTTAATTGTGATGGGATCACTTGGTTCTGAAACAATTAATAATGAATTAATAAGAATTATTCCTGATTTTCAAAAGAAAAACTATGAAATATTAATTATTGCAGGAAGTGATCATATTAAAATGTATCCAGATGATCTTCCTAAAAATGTTAAAGTAATCCCATTTTTAAATAATATGGTAAATTTACTTAAAAATGTTGATGTTATTGTAACACGTGCTGGTGCATCAACAATTGCTGAAATATTAGCAGTTGGGCTACCAAGTATTTTAGTACCTAGTCCTTATGTTGCAAATAATCATCAATTATTTAATGCAAAAGAATTATCATCACATAGTGCAGCGTTACTTTTAGAAGAAAAAGAATTTAATCGTGAAAATTTATTAAAAAAGATTGATTTGCTTCTGGAAAATAGTGTATTATACAAAGAGATGCAGGAGAATGCTAAAAAATTAGGCGTTATCTCAAGTTGTGATAAAATATATGATGAAATAAAAAAGACTCTTGGAGGTTAAAATGCAAGATGTGATAAAGGAAATTATTCAAAGTCATTTAGGAAAAGTTTTAATAAATGAGAAAATAAGTAATTATACCACATATAAAGTAGGGGGAAAAGCTCGAGCTATTTGTTATCCTAAAGGGGAAGAAGAACTTATAAAACTTGTTGCTTTACTTAAGGAAAACAAAATTAAATTTTTTGTTTTAGGCAATGGCAGTAATGTTTTATTTAGCGATAATCTTTATGATGGAGTTATCATTAAATTAGATAATTTTAATAAAATTAGTATTAATGGAAACATTATTGAAGTAGGTGCAGGGTATCCACTAGTTAAACTATCAGGGGATGCTATGCGTAACTCTTTGGCTGGTTTAGAATTTGCAAGTGGTATTCCAGGGACCGTTGGTGGAGCAGTCTTTATGAATGCTGGTGCCTATGGCGAAGATATGAGTAAAATTGTTGAATCTGTAAGAGTTCTTAATAGTGATTTAGAAATTGTTGAGTTAACAAATGAAGAAATGGCTTTTTCTTACCGTACTAGTCTTTTACAAAATCATTTAGATTATGTTTGTATATCTGCTAAATTAAAATTAGAGCCAGGTAATAAAGAAGAAATTGAAAAAGTGATGGTTGAAAGACGTAAAGTAAGACGTGAGACTCAACCGCTTACTTTGCCATCAGCAGGAAGTGTATTTAGAAATCCAGAAGGAATGTATGCTGGTCGCCTAATCGAAGATATGGGATTAAAAGGATTTAGTGTTGGAAAAGCAGAAGTAAGCATGAAACACGCTAATTTTATTGTCAATAATGGTAATGCTAAAGCATCAGACATTAAAAAAATAATTGATACAATTAAAGCAAAAGCTTTAAATAAATATGGTGTTAGACTTCGTGTAGAACAAAGATTGATAAATTGGGTTGGTGTAAGTGAAAAAGAAGAAGACGAAGAAGAAAATTAAATTAAAAAGTATTTTAATTATTTTATTAATTATTGTTATTATTTTCTTAATTATTCTATGGTATACATCTTTAAAAATTACCAATATCTATGTTTTAGGAAATCATCTATTATCTGAACAAGAAATTATTGAGATGGCTAATTTGGATGATTATCCTAAAGTATATAAAGTTTTAAAAAGTGAGATTGAAAAAAAGTTGCTTGACAATGATTTAGTAAAAAAAGTTCATGTTTCCAAATCTCTTTTGGGAAAAATAACAATTGAAATTGAAGAGAGTACAATTTTATTAAAGCTAAATAATGGTTATTATTTAACCGATATGAATAAAGAGATACAATATGATAATATCTACGGAATACCTTCTTTAATTAATGATTGTCATGAAGTACAAGAAAAATTAGTAAAGAAAATGGTACTTATTAATGAAGATATTCTAAAACATATTTCAGAAATTGAATATAAGCCTAATGATTTAGATAAGGAAAGATTTCTTTTATATATGAATGATGGGAATTTTGTTTACATTACTTTAAGTAAAATAGATCTTATTAATTCTTATAATGAAATATATCCAACACTTGATGGTAAAAAAGGAATTTTATATTTAGATAGTGGTAATCATTTTGAAATAAAAAAATAATATTCGACAAAATACTTGCATAAAATTAAGTGGTGAGTATTTTGTTTTTTTTGTTAGATTTATTTAAAAATTTATTCTTTTTTACAGCAAGTTATTCAAATAATTTGTTTCCTGATCCGTTGACAGACGAAGAGGAAGAAAAACACTTGAAATTAATGAAAGATGGAAATGAAGAATCTAGAAATATTTTAATTGAACATAATTTAAGACTTGTGGCACATATTGTCAAAAAATTTGATCATAAAATAGGAGATCAAGATGATTTGATAAGTATTGGGACAATTGGTTTAATTAAAGGAATTGATACCTATCAAATAAATAAGAGTGTTAAATTAACAACGTACTGTGCAAGATGTATTCAAAATGAAATATTAATGTATTATCGAAGTAATAATAAAAATAATAAGAATATATCAATTAATGAGAGTGTTGGATTTGATAAAGAAGGAAATGAAATAACGATATTAGATATTTTAAAAAGTGAAAAACCCGATTTTGCCATGGATTTACATACAAAAGAAAATATTAAACTATTAAATAAATATATTAATGTTTTAAATGAACGAGAAAAAGATATTATTAAAAGACGTTATGGGCTTTTTAATAGTAAAGAACAAACTCAAAAAAGTATTGCTAAAAATCTTGGCATATCACGTAGCTATGTATCACGAATTGAAAAAAGGGCTTTAATTAAAATGTTAAGAGAGTTTATTAAAAATAAAAATATTACAGAATAAAAATAGTTATTGCTAACTATTTTCGAAGTTCATTATAAAGTATGTCTAACATACTTTTTTTCATATCTTCATTTGATCCTTGCCAAATAAGTTCTAAAAATACTCCCATACCTGGTAGTGTTTCTTCATCACCATCAGATATGCATTCGGTAATAGTATTCCTTAAAGTATTTTGATCGTCTTCTTTAAAATTATTAATAATATAGTCTTTTATTTTCATAAATTATCCTTTCAATTATAGTTTGACATCTTTTGAAAAAAATATGTAAAGTGTTTAAAAAAAATTTAAAAAATGTTTACATAAATCATAAATAATGGTACTATTATAGTGAAGTGTGGCACAAAGTGGTGAAAAGTGGGGGATTAATATGCTATCAGGAGAATATCGTCACAATATTGATGAAAAAGGTCGAATTATTATTCCAAGTAAAATTCGTGGAGAAATGGGAAACAGTATTGTTATCACTCGTGGACTTGATGGGTGTTTATTTGGTTATAATGAGAAGGCTTGGGAAAGTATGATGGAAAAACTTAGTTCTTTGCCATATACTAAAAGTGATGTTCGTAAATTCACACGTTTTATGACTAGTGGTGCTATAACTTTGGAATTCGATAAACAAGGAAGAGTAAATATTCCTAATTATTTATCTGATTACGCTAAACTCCTTAAAGAGGTTGTGATAGTTGGCGTTATTAACCGTATTGAAATATGGTCAAAGGAAAGTTGGGAAGAATTTATGAAAAATAATGTAGATAGTTTATCTGATATTTCGGAAAATTTATTTGATTCAAGTTTTGATTTGTAGGAGGATTTATGCATTATACAGTTATGAAAAATGAATCCATCGAAGGATTAAACTTGAAAGACGGTGGTGTTTATGTTGACTGTACGCTAGGTTATGCGGGAGATAGTCAAGAAATTTTAAAGCGTGTAAAGAAGGGGTTCTTATTCGCCTTTGATCAAGATAATGAAGCCATTACTTGGTCATACAACATGCTAAAACAAATTGGAGATAATTTTTTAATCATTAAGAGTAATTTCCTTTATATGAAGGAAGAACTTGAAAAACGTGATGTCAAGAAAGTTGATGGAATACTTTTTGATTTGGGTGTAAGTAGTCCACAACTTGATGAAGACTTTAGGGGGTTTAGTTTTCATAAGGATGCGCCTCTTGATATGCGTATGGATCGTGATAATCCTTTTAGTGCTAAAGATGTTGTTAATACTTATGATGAAAAGCATTTGGCAGATATTATTTTTCGTTATGGAGAAGAGAAGTATGCTAAATCGATTGCACGAAATATTGTAAAGTATCGTGAGAAAAAGGAGATTGAGACTACTTTTGAACTCGTTGACATTATAAGAAAATCAATGCCTTATAAGGAAACGGTGAAATCACATCCAGCAAGACAAACGTTTCAAGCAATTCGTATTGAAGTAAATCATGAGATTGATATATTGGAAGAGTCAATGGAAAAAGCCCTTAGTATGTTAAATGTCGGTGGAAGACTTGTTGTGATAACTTTTCATTCCCTTGAAGATAGAATTGTAAAAAATGTCTTTAAAAAATATACGGACATACCAAGTGTTGTTAAAGGCATGCCAAGTATTCCAATAGAGTATTTACCTGATTATCAAATTATTAATAAAAAACCAATTACACCATCAGAACAAGAATTAAAAGAAAATAATCGAAGTCGTTCTAGTAAATTAAGAATTATAGAACGTATTAAATAAAAAGAAAGAAGTGGTTAATGTGAAAACTAGAAAAAAGAAAAAACTTAAAATATCAAAATTTGAAAAGATACTTTATGTCTTTACTATTGTCTTATTATTAATTGCACCAATTTCGATTATTTTCACTAAATCAGCTTTATCTGAAATAAATTTCAAAGTTGAAAAAATGAAAAAACAAGTTGCTTCTCAAGAAAAAACTAATGAAAGTTTAGAGATGACAATCAATGAATTAGCTTCATTAGATAATATTAAAAAGGTTATTAAAACCGAGGGATTAACTTATAATAATGATAATATTAAAAATATTGATTAAAAGTGTCAAAAAGACAATGTTTTACTAATAAATATATAAAATTAGTGTGAAAGAATAAGAAATTATTCTTTTTTTGTGATATACTTAAATAAAGTAGGTGGCTATGAAGAAAGTAAAGGAAAATAATGTTAAAGTTAATAATCTAGCATTAGTTTGTGCTTTTATCTTTTTTATTGTCTTAATTGTCCGTCTTTCTTACTTAACTCTTAGTAGTGAAGTGGATGGTATTAATCTTCAAAATTTTGCGAAAAGAAGAACGACTAAAGAAACGACTTTAAAAGCTCGTCGTGGAAACATTTATGATAGTAATGGAAATGTTTTAGGACAAGATGTATCAAGTTATACCTTAATTGCGTATTTAGATCCAAAAAGAACGATTAAAGAAAATGATCCTAAACATGTTATTGATAAAGAAAATACGGCTTTGATGCTTTCAGCTATTATTGATTTAGATTATGATACAATTCTTAAATATTTATCTAAAGAAGGTGTTTATCAAACGGAGTTTGGTCCTAAAGGAAAAGGATTAAATGAAATAACTAAAGATAAAATTAAGGCAACTAATTTGCCTGGACTTGATTTTATTGAAACGAAAAAGAGGTATTATCAATATGGTGATTTTGCATCGTATTTAGTTGGTTATGCCAAGACAAATACTGATGAAACGGTAACAGGTGAGTTGGGAATAGAAAAATATTTTAATGATGAATTAACAGGAATAGATGGATATACTATTTATCAAAAAGATCGTAATGGTTATAAAATTGCTGGAACAAGTGAAATAAAAAAAGAAGCCACTGATGGAAGTGATGTTTATTTAACTATTGATAATAATGTACAGTTTTTTGTTGAGAAAGCTTTATCGAAAAGAACAAATAATGACAGTGAAAGTATGACCATTGTTTTAGCCGAAGCTAAAACAGGAAAAATTCTTGCTTACGCAACTAATCCTAGTTTTGATCCAAATAAGAGAAATATTACTAATTATATGGATCCAGTTTCTAGTATATCTTTTGAACCTGGTAGTACGATGAAAATATACACATATATGGCAGCTTTAGAATCAGGTGTTTATCAAGGAAAAGATAAATATAAGTCAGGTACTTTTACTACTAAAGATAAAACGGTTATTAAAGACTGGAATAATGTTGGTTGGGGATCTATAAGTTATGATCAAGGATTTATTTATTCTAGTAATACAGCTGTTGTTAATATTATGGATAAATATATGGATGCTGATACTCTAAGAAATTATTTTACCAAATTAGGTTTTGGTTCTAAAACGGGAATTAATGTTCCAATGGAATCAAGTGGTAAAATTGCTTTTAAATATGAAACAGAAATATTTAATGCCGCTTTTGGACAAGGTATTATGACAACGCCTATCCAACATGTTAAAGCACTTACATCGATTGCTAATAATGGAGAATTATTAAAACCATATGTTGTTGAAAAGGTAGTAGATGCTGATGGAAATATTATTTTACAAAATGAAAGAACTGTTTTAGATAATGTCGCTAGTTCTGATACTATAGCATATATTAAAAACTTAATGTGGCATACTATTAATGATAAAGATGGTGCAGCCCATGGGTATGCTATTGATGGCTTTGATATTATTGGAAAAACCGGTACTGCTCAAATTGCTAAAACGAATGGTAAAGGTTATTTAACAGGAGATAGAAATCATAATCGTAGTATTGCTATTATGTTTCCTAAGGATAATCCCAAAATTATTATTTATGGGGTAGCAACATATGCAGCAAAATCAACAACTCTATCAAGTGTTGTTAAAGAAATTATTACTAATGTTTCCAAATACTATAATATCTATGGTGGAGAGGAACAAAAGGAAATCAAAAGTAGTCAGATAATCCTTGATAATTATCTAAATAAAACAACAAGTGATGTAGAAAAGATACTTAAAGAAAAAGAACTAAATGTAATTACTATTGGAGATGGCGATAAAATTATCAAACAGTATCCAAGTGCTAATACTAATCTTATGAAAGGTGATAAGGTGTTCTTGTTAACTAATGGCAATAAAAAAACAATGTCTGATGTAATAGGATATAGTCAAAATGAAATTCAAATACTTTGTGATTTTTTAGGAATTGGTTTAAAAATGAATGGTAATGGTTATGTTGTATCACAAAGCATTAATTCAGGTGAATTATTAAATAATGAAAATATTTTAGAAGTTAATTTAAAATTACCATTTTAAAGGAGAAATTATGAGAAGAAATTTAAAACAAAAATACTTAGTATTTCTAGTTATGCTTAGTTTTATTGTTATTGGATTATACTATAGTTATGCTATTTTTGTAAGTAAACAATTACAGGAAAATGTAACATATGTTAAAACGGCAAGTAGTTTAGTTACTTTAAATGGTGATAAGCAAGTGCAAGTTTTACCAAATAGTGAAAAAGAAGCTACTTTAATAATTGAAAATAGTATGGGAACACAAGCATATTATGAAGTTTTCTTTAAAAAAAGTGATACAAATATTCAAGTAATATCAAGTGAATTTAAAGGACTTATCGAACCAAAAGAGAGAAAAGTAGTTAAAGTATTAATTATTAATAAGAATAATATTGATACGGAAATAGAATTTAGTTTAAAAGTAAGTGACGAAGAAAAAATAGACAAAGAAATAAATGAAAGTATTATTAATAGTACAAATTCTTTTGATCATTCAGGAGCTAATAAACCTTCTTTAAATAATCTTAATTTAATTCCTGTTATCTATAAACAAGAAAGTGATACGGAAGGATATTGGTACAAAGCTGATCAGTCAAACGTCAATAGTCTTTGGTATGATTATGACAGTGGAATTTGGGCTAATGCTGTTTTAGTTGATGATACAAATTACCGAAAATATCAAAAAAAAGAAGTTAATACGGAAATTGAAAATGGTGATATATTAGGATTCTATGTTTGGATACCAAGATTTAAATATGTTATTTTAAATAATAGTAACTATACAAACTATGAGCAAAATTATAATGTTATTTTTGAAAACAAAAATGAGCAAACTGGAACAATTATTTGCCATGATGCGGTAAGTAATAGTGATGATGCGCATTTATATAGTGAAGTATGCTATGATACGAAATACGCTAAAATATATGATAATTTAAGTAGTTATACTCATCCAGCTTTTCAAAATAAAGAAGGATTTTGGATTTCTAAATTTTTAGTTAGCGAAGGAAATGGTTACCGAACTATTCCTAATGCTAATATGCTAAAGAAGAATATCAGTGATGCTATAACAATTAGTGAAAATATTTTGGATGATAAATCACATTTATTAACGAATATGGAATATGCTAGTGTACTAATTCTTACCAATAGTCAATATGGAAAAAGTAGTAATAAAAACTACTTTACAAAAGATAATTATACTTTTAAAAGAGTATATAATAATAGTAATATTTATAATGTAACAGGATGTTCTTCAGAATATAATAATTTTAGTAAAAGTTTTACTTCTTCAATTACAAAAACATGTTTTGCTTATAATGATTTAACAAATTATACACATATTTCCAATAGTGTTAATTATCCTATTTATGAAATAGGACCAGGTTCAAGTAGTACAGGAACAATATATGGCGTTTATGATATGGCTAATATTGATGGGGAATTAGTAGCAGCTTTTACTGTTTCCAAAAATGGTGAAGTATTAATTGAAACACCATATCGTGATCTTTATTCTTATAATAACTATATTGGAAAAATATCAAGTTCGAAAACAATAAATAACTTATATCGTTATAAATTAGGTGATGGAATTAAAGAAAATTTTCGAACTATATCTGAATATGGAATGTGGCAAGGTGGTAGTCTAGAGCATAAAATAGATAGTGGTGTAATGCTTCGTGGTGGAAATGGTGAAGTAAAGGGGGCAAGTATTTATACAACAAATATTGTAAGTATTAATGCTGAAGCTCCATTTAGAGTAAGTATATCTGTAAATTGATAGCTTACTTTTTCTTTTTCTAATTTTATGGTTGACAAAAAGTTTAATAACATGTATAAATTATTTTGAGGTGCATTTATGAATTTAATCATAGTTGAGTCTCCTGCTAAAAGTAAAACAATAGAAAAATACCTTGGAGGAGATTATAAAGTAGTATCAAGTGTTGGACATATTCGTGACTTGTCAACAACCGGGAAATATGGTTTAGGAATTGATATTGAAAATGATTTTAAACCAAACTATATTCCTATGCCTGGCAAAAAGAAAGTTATTGCAGAACTAAAAAAATTAGTTAAAGAAGCAGATCATATATATTTAGCAACCGACCCGGACCGTGAAGGAGAGGCTATTTCGTGGCATTTATTTGATACATTAAAAATAAAAGAAAAAGATTATGAACGTGTTTTATTTTATGAAATTACTAAAGAAAAAGTATTAGAGGGATTAAAAAATCCCAGAAAAATTGATTACGATTTAGTTAAGAGTCAGGAAACAAGAAGAATTTTAGATCGAATAATTGGTTTTAGACTTAGTAAACTAATGCAAAATAAAACTGGTGGTAAGAGTGCAGGACGTGTTCAAAGTGTGGCTTTAAAACTAGTTGTTGATCGTGAACGTGAAATAGAGGCCTTTGTACCAGAAGCATATTACACGATTACTGCTAATTTTATAAGTCCTGAACTTAAAAGTGAATTATATGCCTTAAATGGTAAAGAAATTGAAATTAAAGATAAGAATTTAGCTGATGAAATAAAAGAAAAATTATCAGATACTTTTACAGTATCAACTGTTGATAAGAAAAATAAAAATCGTGCTAGTAAGTTTCCGTTTACAACTTCAACATTACAGCAAGAAGCATCAACTAAATTAGGCTTTCCAGCTAAGAAAACAATGCAAATTGCGCAAAAACTTTATGAAGGATTAGATATTGGCGCTGAACATACTGGTTTAATTACCTATATGAGAACAGATTCTATTCGTTTAAGTGATGAATTTACAGGACCAGCTTTTCATTTTATTGAAGAATTATTTGGTAAAGAATATGTTGGTTATGTTAAAAAGGCTAAAAAGAATGATAATGTTCAGGATGCCCATGAAGGTATAAGACCAACAAGTGTTAAAAGAACTCCTGAAATGTTAAAGAAATATTTAACTTCTGATGAACTAAAACTTTATACTTTAATATATTATCGTACTGTTGCATCACTTATGGCTGATGCTAAGACAAATGTTACAACTATTATTTTAGATAATAATAACTATAATTTTAAATCAACTGGTACAGTTATTACTTTTGATGGATA
>AUXO012493504.1_pt1 | contig 14113 bp, 15 predicted proteins | sample 768731 | NCBI WGS metagenome assembly AUXO01 (sample SAMN02715735, study PRJNA202380) | gut metagenome | biome: sheep rumen | host: Ovis aries | place: New Zealand: Palmerston North | reverse complement strand
AACCAACGGCCTTACTTTCTCTTCCTCTTCCTCCGTCATCGGTACTATTTCACCGGTTGCCGGAGCCCATCTGTCGTGGATAAAACAAGCCGGGAAATAACTGACTATCGATTGCTGATTGATATAGTGCTTCGCAAACTCATTATACGAAAGCGAAATCTCTACGTAGGTTGCCCAATAGTGAACCATGCCGAAAGGATAGTACGCATGAAAATAGGCATCGTTCTTCAAATTATCCGGCACTTCTTCTGCTACCACCTCATTGTCAGCAAACCACGTCTTTACATATTGTGCATACAATACGTTACTGAACACCGACAGCAATAATGTCGACGTCATTATGATACCGAACCTACAAAAACTAATCTCCTTAAACTTTGTTGGCAATATGAATAATATCGGTATATACACGATTGTTAGTAGCGGGAATACAACAATATCCCACCCAATATACATATAGAGCGAACCCCAGAAACCGGACATGTTGTCTGCCATCTGCATAGCCTGATAGGATAGGAACAAGCCATTAGCTTTGAAATAGAATAAATTAGCAATGCACCAGGTATCTATCAAAAGTTGTATCACAATCGTCCACCAAGGGCGTTTGCTTACAAACACAAAACTGGCCAAAAACAATGCCGGCAATACCTTCCCTATCCAGAACGAGAAAAAATTAATCGGATTACGGAATATACTGGATAGCAAAATGCTATGAATACTAAACCAATGGAATAGTATACTTTTGACGAACACCAGTCCGCCAAACAACATGAATAAGCACCATTGCGCTCTATATCCATCCGATAAATATGTTTTTATCTTCTGTACCATGATCTCTAATTCACTCACTCTTTAACTCTCTAATTCATTAATTCTTTAAATTCCACCGGATTCGGATCTTCTATCCCCGTAAGTTTTGCCAATATCCGGTTAACTTTATTGTTATACAGAACCTTTGTTATCATTCTCACATTCATCCACGGATGCCGTTCCAACATTCCGTCAATCCGTTTCCGCATCCACTTATTTCCCCACTTAGCAATCATTCTGCGGTGCGCCATATAGAACCGCACATCATTCCAAAGCCACGTCCATCCTCTCTTGATCTCATATTCTGACAATGAATATTTCTCTTTATCTGTCACCGCATATTTATTAATTCCCACTTTCTTCGTCACAACCTGACTGAGATGTTTCACTTCGCTCCCTGTCACCAACACATTCGGTATCGCCCAATAATGCAGCGTCTGTAATTCATCATCGTCCGCTGAATAGAAATCAAATGTTTCGTCAAATCGACCTATCGTCTTAAATACCTTCCGTTCCCAGACAAAGCACCAAGCTGCAAAATGCCGTTTATTCGTCCATCCTATCTCATACTCATTCCCCTTCGCTATCTCCTCCGCCATCATCAGATAACTGCTATCTACCGGCGAGAAGCACATGAACCGGGGATGCTCTTTCTTCACCTTCATGATAGTACTCCACCATCCTTTCTGAAAGACAATGTCATTATTACAGAACGCCACAAACTCCCCTTTCGTCTGCTCCAAACCGATATTGAAGAAACGATGGAACCCGAACTTCTCCTCCGGCACTAATACTCTCACACGAGAGTCGTATGTATATTTCGCCTCGCGGTTGCTCTCCATCAGCAACACCTCCAACTCACCATCGTTCCAACTCTCGGAAGAGAACAGCGACTCTATCGCCCTACAATTCATCTGATAGACTTCCTCGTCTATTGTATAGGATAATATGATTACACTCAACCTCATTCGTTCTGCTTTACATACCTTTGCGGCTGCAAAGGTACACAAAAAAAATGACATATACAAATGTATATGCCATAATTCTTTCATAAAAGTTATTTTTGTAACTATTTTGCTATCTTTTTACTTCCGTCGTGCGTATTATGTGGGCAGCAGGTTTGCTCTTTCAAATTCCCACAGAAGAAAGACTTTGTTATGAATGGATTATACTAATACGGACAAACCAGCTATGGATTTACGCCTTGATTTCTTTACACGCTGATTAACCTTTGTTCGTAAATTCAAAGAATACGGCTCTGTTTTTTTTGCTTTTACTAGAACCGTAAACCGACCAGAAGCAAAAGAAGCCAAACCTATGCCATATTGGTTAAATTGTTCCGAATGAGCCATCGCTCTCAACACAGTGTCTTCCGGCATCACAACGTATACCTTATTTGAAAAACTACGATAGCGAAATGCTTGGATCATAGCAGTTCTCCAATCTGTTAATTTCAGCTCAAAGGAGACTATACTTATGCCTTTATTATTTTTCTCAAAACACACATAATCCGGCACCCCAAATAAGCCTTGCCATTCTTTATAATATGTTCTACCTATTTGAGATCTTAACAAGGATTCAAAATCCTTGGACATCATCTGTTCTGTTGCGTAATGCATCACAAACTCTGTTGATAAGCATTTAACACATTAAACCATGTCGGCAGGTGCGAATCATCGCTTTCGTCATCCAAGAGAATTGCCTTTTTAATTTCACCATAACAAGTTAAAGCATCCTGTATCCATTGTTTTATAGTTGCAATGCGCTCCATTTGAATCTCAGGGAGACTCTTAATCTGTGTAGAGAAAACTTCAAAATAGTGCTTATATAACTCCGGTTTCGTAAAATGCCACTTGTATGTTTCTTCAAACATCAAAGGGCGATATTTTGAATCATCAAAAAACGCTTCATAATTTGGAATCATCTGCTCCATGGACTGGATATAAGTATATTCTACCCACTGAAGTAACTTGGAACTATAAAGACGAGGATTTGGTCCTTGCCTTCTTTTACCATCTGGAGTTTCAAATCGAGAAATTCTAAAATTTCTTAAATTCTCGTACGCACCTATAGACACAGAATCTGGCATCGCTGCACTGTATATTATACCTTCTGTGTTTGTATATCCAATATGTACCTCAAATGAGTTCATTTTCAGTACATGAATAAAGTAAAGCGCATTTCTAAGGTAGTTAAAATCCTTTATTTGCTTAGAATGAAAATCATTGTCAAAAATTAAATAAAAGCCTACGATGCCCTGTATACCAGTCATCCAATTCAACAATTCATCCCTTAACTCCTCAGTCGTTAAAACAGATTGCTTTACAACCACAGTTAGTAAATAAGGCCGCTCAATTCCCTTTTTCATCTTATAATCGAGGAATGGCAACACAAAGCCTCCCATCATCTGTTCTAGATACTTGGATGGAGTCGCTTCAAGATAACGAGTTGGAATTACTACATATTCCATTTCGGCCAGCAACTGATAATCTGTGCATAACTGAGCAATTTGAGTATTTGAGGAGTCGAGATCAGTGGTTGAAAAACCGGCTTTGATATTTCCTGGGAAGAAAGGATATGAAGCTATTGAGGCTCGTTCAGTACCAAGAAGATACATTTGCGGGTCTAGAAAAGATTTTCTCCTCGTCGTTTCTGGCAAAGAGAGTAACTTGTCAGCTTCCATGTTGACGGGTGAAAGTATCAACCCATCTCCACAACCGTCGTTATAGCTGTCAATATTCCATCTGAAATTGTGCCCTACTTGATGATACACTTTCATTGACATAATGTTTTAATAAGTTGTCTAAATTGATTATAGTCGCGTGGACGCATATAAGCTTGCTGCTGTAATAAATGCCTGGATAACTCTGTAAAACGAACATCTTCCTTAACGATGCTTGTGCAGATTGCATATTTCCCGTCCTTCAAGTTATCGATAACCGTCAGTCCTGAATTATTGACGATTGAAGGATCATACGGATGAACACCTAAAAACAATTCCATAGCCACTATTCCTAACGCAAAAAAGTCTGTTCTCATGTCTATCAAATGTTTGTCATTTCGCATCTGCTCCGGAGAGGCATATAGTGGTGTACGCGGGCCTGATGGACTAAGGGTATTTGTAAGAGATTCCATGTCAAGGAAACGAGCTATACCAAAATCAATAATACAAGGGGTGCCATCAGGACGAATAATAATATTAGCGGGTTTCAAATCCCGATGAACGATATTATTCCTCCATACAATTTCCATACCATCAATTAGTCTTAATAGCAAATCACTTATTGAAGACCAATCCGTATAGTCACGCCTTCTATTCGCCAAAGTTTCACCCTCTATAAACTCTTCGACAGTCGTCAGCGTCATAGATGTCATATCAAATCCTGCATCGTAATTCTTCGGAAAATACGGGCTATCAAGTTGACGAAGCAATGAAAACTCGCGAACCATCCGCTGTAAGCTAACGCTAGACGATATGACAGATTCTTTCACGACGACTCGTGTTCCCGTTCCGTCTGTAAGCTCTGCTAAACGGACCTGTTTCTGTCCTCCTCTTGCCAAATCTTTTATAATAGTATATCCTATCATTTACACAAATATTGTCTTTTCTTACAAAAATATTTTATTATCTGCAACATACACCAAATATTAAGGTGATTTTCTTTTTCTCCATATGTAGATTCTTACAATATTCCGAAAACTGCGCAAAATTACAAAAAAAAAATGACATATGCAAGCATATGCCACATTTTTATGATTTTTTTTGCTTTTTACAACCTATTGGCGCTTTCAATCAAATAAGGAGTATTTGGGTTTAGTTTGTATGGTTCTCCATAATTCTTTTATATTCGTATGACATGTAGCGGAATTCATTGCTAAGGGGGACGCGCCTCTTTCCAATAATTTTGCATTCCCTAATGCTGAACGAGGAGGAGTCGCAAATTTCGGGACAAAGAGTTTCTTACCGCCATCTAACGTTTGTTTTCCGGCATCCATACTTCCACCCGTATCACCGGCTTCCACGACGACTACTGCATTGCAAAGGCCAATAATGGTTTTATTTCGTTGCATAGCCCTGCCTTCCATCCACTGATCCGAAGGAAGAAATTCACTAATCACTAAAACCCGATCGATGTCCCATACCGGCTGCAATTCCTTTCGTATGGAGAAATGGCTTATTCCTTCTGGTAGAACAATGATAGTCGATAGCCCATTTTTCAATGCGGTATAGTGAGCCGTCATATCTACACCGGCTGCATATCCTGAAACAACACATATATCCTTATCTCTTGATAACTGATTTATACAATCACGTGTTATCCACAAACCTTTATCTGATACTTTTCTACTACCGCTAAAAGCAATCTTTTTCTTCTTCAATAACTCGACATTCCCGATATATGCCAATACCGATGGGGCTCGCTGCGACAAAAACGCCCGCAATTCAGCAGGATATGCCTCTTCATCTAATATAGATTTATACGACACCTCAAACTGCTTGCCTTGATACAATTCCATATCTTGCAGATATTCATCACACTCCTTAGACGTCAGCGTGTGAACTATACATTGCTCAAAATCTGCAGACGAATGAATCTGATTGTGATTCTTATATAGCAGCCTATTAACTTGCACAGGACCGAAACCCTTGATTCGCAAGAGTCGGTAAATTCGTTGAATATTTTCGTCGCTGGACCAGTTCATTTATGAATTACTTAGTGCTTTTACTAATGCTATACCAAATACTCTATCCGCTCCTGCTTGTTTCATCTTCATTGCCACAAACTGCATTGTCAATCCGGATTGATACATGTCATCCAACAGTAAAATTGTCTTACCTTGCACATTGCAATTAATTTGCAAATCAAAACTATTCAACAATGCCAATTTTTCCTCCAGGGGCTTGCCCTTTATCTCGTCATTTTTATTTCGCCAAAATACATTATCCGAAATATTTTGAATTGAAAATCCTTTTAACTGTTCCACGATTATCGACATTACCGGATGCTGTGTCGGCACACAACACACACAATCTGCTAACTTAAAATAGGGCAATTTATCCAGCCAATATTGCGTTTTATCTACTAATTGTTGTATATCTTCTTTCCTTTTCTCCTTGTACTTGACTTGATACTCCGCTTCCCCGAATTCAGTATTTTTCTGCTCTCCATCCTGTATGTAGTCATACATGGACAATGCTATTGACAAGTCCAAACAATCGCGCAAAAATACTAATTCTTTATATGGTGCTATCTTGGCATGGAATTCCTCTAGTTCCTCTTGTGTCTTGAAGCAATGCGCATATTTCCCGTTCCTATTTAAATACAGATATAGTTCACAACTAAATTGACGAGATAATATTGCATTTATCGTCTCTTGAAAAGGAACATTGAGCCAAGCCACTTCGGACTCCTTATTTACAATATTTATGGGATTTTGCTGAAAATATTGCATATTAAACCGCTTCGTCGCGCGATCTTCCATGAAAGCACGAATATCATCCTCGTTAATCGTTTTGCGAGGAACGTTCCTAAATTTTATAAAAGAAAAATCAAACATACAAACAAGATTGGATTTACAATATAAAGCTTCTTATTTTATGCCTATCGGTGACTTCAATTTATTACCAATTTAGGACGAAATGTATATTTTTCTTCTATTGTAGTATTATTTCCCGTTAAATTATACGCCTTAACTATATTATCTTCGCCACAAACAATAATTACATCTCCTCTTTTGGTAGTGTACAATTTCCTGTTTCCAAACATCGCTCTCACCCTTTGCGTCGGATGTTCATATTGATTATCGTAGTTAGATGTGCATACCGCAATTTTCGGATTTATTCTACTAACAAAATCTGTTGACATTATACTATTGTCGGATCCATGATGAGCCACAATCATTACGTCTGTTTCGTCTCGCGCAATACTATCATTCATAATAAATTGACCAATTTGCATTGCTTCGCAGTCTCCCAAACTTAACACAGAAAATCTTCCCCTTCTAAACAACTTTACCGTAGAATTATCATTGGGATTTGAGTCTATCATCTGGGGATTGTACAGGATATCTGAATATTTCCTCGCTTCTGCATACCTTAAACTATGAATTGCAATGGGGGTATATTCCGTGCTTGACGCATATGATCTATTCCGCACATATTGCTCTATAAGCGCTTTAGATCTCATCGCCGCATATGTCTCAGCCGGATATCCTGGCATCTCAATTACTGAAGGCAACAAATCATTAAGTAACGCCATCAGCTCGTTTGGATTGCAGTGATCCTCGTCCCAACTTGTTATATGCAGTTTAGTAATAGATGTACAGCCACATAAACTCATTTCTTCCCCTATCGAAGTTTTGTTTGAATCATTGTATCGTGCTTCAATGAGGACGAAATAATCATCCACGGCATACGAATAAGATGAACCGGGATTATTTAATTGATATGCTCTAAAACGAGTGATACTTTTAGACATAATGTTCTCGTTTATTATTATACTTAAAGTTACTTGTTTTACACATGGGATTGGCTTTAAATTCTTCCCAATCTTTTTCCATTTTTTCTTCTAATGCATTGAGTTCAATTTGTCTTTCAGGGTGTTTAAGCTTTTGCTCCTTAATATGACACAATAAGTTCCAACATGTGATAAACTGTCCACTTGCTAATATCTTCAGTGGCAAATTATCTGTGATATTCTTTGGCGTGAACCATAATGTAGTTGGCATATCATTTGCCTCATCCGCGATATCGAACATCTCTTTTGTCGGACGCATTGAGGATGGCAAGTCAAGTTTTATCATTTGTTTTTTCCAGTAGCCCCCATCTTTTAAATTGTACTGAGCATTTAACAACCATGGGTGATCTTCAGGAGCAAATACTTGCGACATACGTTGCCTCCTGATATGCTGCATCACAACTTCACTGGTCATCAGATGCAATGAGTTTATTCTATTTAGTGAGAACCCCATAATATCTTTTGCTTTTATCTCTTCTACATGCGCTTCATTAAGAATAGGCTTATATTCTTGTGGTACCTTTAACAATAAGCGCTTTGTAATCTGATCCATCTTACAAAGTGAAAAAGCAGATAAAAACGTCAATAATACTCCTGTACCACTTACCATTTTTGATATTGGATAAAGGCATGTCAATGCAATTCCGGCCATGCATGTCCCTTTGAGGAGTTTACGGATATCATTGAATGATATTTCACTACCTACTGGTTCCACTCTCTCGTATTGCGAAATATTCGGATTCACGGCATCGGAAATTATACATAAGTCCATCTTTGAGTCATGCGCCTCCAAATGTTGACATGCCTTTTCCACTGAGTCAATAGCTTGATTATCCACCACACCTCCATCCATCAAAACGATTGACTTGCCAGAGTTAAAATACGCGGACTCTTTAAACTCATCACAATAGTTTTCATTTATAACCAGTGGCTCAAATGCCATCGGGAAGCAACTGCTAGCTGCCGCGATATCACATAGTCTAAACTCTCTTGCTAATGCTCTTGGAACCTTATTAGGCTGATTGCCAATTAATCCATAGGGATGGTCTCCGCCTAAATTTTTAGTCGCCTGAAAACGAAATGGAATACCGCTTGAAAAGTCCGTTGCCTCTACTGAAAAATGATGAATTGATCCATTCTCCGCCATATCCATGATAGAGCCGAACTTTGCTCCTTTGAATAACAATTTGTCATAAACATTAGAAAGAGCTTGTACTAATGTATCCCCTTTGAAATCCTTCAAATAAAATTCCTTTATTGTTTGTTCCGCAATGTTTGTAGAACATAGTCTCGAATATAAATCTGTCAACGACTTATCTCTATCTTCGCGTTTTATCTCATTTTGAACATACCATAAAGCCACTAAAGCGCCGCCGGAAACTCCGCTAATTGTTTTGACTTCATCCAAAAGCGTTCTGTCATCATCTAGCACGCAACTATTTAGGTATTCCAAAACACCTAAATGATATATGGCAGCTCGATAACCTCCCCCAGATAGTGCAAGTGCAATTTCCATTTTTACTTCATATGTACATAATCGATGAAACTATTTTTCCTTCACCTTTGCCTCCTCTATCTTCTTCTGCAACCAAAGATACTTTTCTTTTACACGGTCATTGGTGGACAGGAGGTTCTTCTGTACTAACCGTTCTAATGCCTCCAGACGATCTTCCCTGTTTAACTCATAGTAAATCTCGTCAGGATTAATATAGTCAAGGTAGCACCAACCATCATCATCCGTCTTGAACAGTTTACTAAATCCCGGCACTTCTGCTAGTGATGTCTGGGAAAGAATGGACTCCTCCAGGTCAGCTTCTATCCGTTCTTTCAATTCCTTCGCGATGATGATACGAGGATATATTGCTGCCTTTGATTCTAATTGATAAGCCTCAATCATAGCGGGGCCTACAACCATCTCTTTATCGTGTATCAACAGCCCACGGGCTATGCCACCACGAACAAGTATCTCATAATTGTCTGCCAACTCCGTCACTCCTAAAAGCAGTTGTTGTAGCATTTCGAAACTATCAGTAGTCCCGGCAAGAGCACTAATCACAATGCTATCGCTGAACTGGGTAAAGGCGAACGATGAATCATAGCCATCCGCCTCCCACTCCCAGATTCTTTCGTACAGGCTGTTTAATGCAGCCGTGAGACGCCGTACTTTCTCTGCATCTTCGACTGATTGGTTAACCATATTCGAGAAACCGAGAACATCAATAAAAGCAACAAGTCTGTCTTCATACTTTTGATGAAGAATCTGCGGCTCTGTATATTTTGTATCTCTAAATGCCATATAGCAGTTTCAAATTATTTCTCTTTCAGCCAATCAGCGACCTCTCGTGGTAAATTATAGGATGCCCAAGCCGATTTAGTTATGTTAACAACCATTAATCGTTCGCCTTCTGAAAGAGGACAACGCGCATTGAGATTATCACGAATTTCAGCCGTAGTCGTTGTGTCATCTACTCGAATACACCACGCATTATCCCAAATACGTGCCCATTGTCGATTTTCTTTTATGTAACTAACCATACTCAATCGTCTGGATTCGTCAGACATATGGCATATAACTAAAAATGTACTCATTTTTCAAGAACTGATTTATAGTAAAATCCAACAATAAAACCAAGCGTACCAGATAGTGCACCGGCTATTCCTATTAAGGCGTCTTTTAATTCGCCTAATGTAGCATTCACAACTATGGCGTAAATAAAGCACAAGAATAATATTGCGAAAAATCCAAGCACAAATAAGATTGCCATTGTACTTCTAGTATCTTCTCGCTTTTCGGATCCATCCTTACCGCTACCAACTTCATTGGTATTCTGTTGCTCGTTTTTGTCTTTAGGAACCACAGGGGGGGCCACTCCGGGTTGTTTCTGCAGTTCACCACCCTGATTGTTTATTTTCTCGTTTTCCATATCTTTGTATTAATATTATTGAATTAGGGTACTAGTATGAGCAGTGTCCACTCGTTGTTGCAATGTATCGCTATCCGTTTTCTGAACAGGTTTACAAGACGAACAACACTTGACACATAAGATTGTCGCGACGACAATTATAAACATCGTGAGTAAAATGAGATTAATATGCTCATTAAACTCACATGATTTCTGACTGTTACTGTCATTGTTACTAATTTTATTTGCCATATCGAATAATTTATACTTGAAATTTAATTTCCTTCTCAACCACAACAACGCTTACCAAGTTAATATGCCTTCTATGTTTTTCTAAATTGATCCACTCACGATGAGTTCTTCGGGGACACCAAAGTGCTCTCCCATGGAATCTACAGTCGTAGAATCGTAGTTAAATGACTGCTTATTTGCTGTGTTCCATTCGGATTTCACTTTGAATATTAATGCCGCCTCGCAACGTTTACGATGATTCTCATCACCCGATAACAAAGCATATGCATATGCTAATTTCGCACCCCGAGGATAGTCTCCATCTGCAAAATGTTCAGCCTGGCGCTCTTTTATATCCTCAGATTCCCCAATATAAACTAGTTTATCTAGATAATACTTTTGTTCGTTTTCATTGTATTTTACTGTATACGTGAGATAGATACCTGCCTCATTAGGCAAATCTTTCTCCCACTTATAACCAATAAAATTCAAGTTGTAAGTTTTAGATGACATGATTCAAATTTGTTTTAATAATTTATCATTTCTTTCTCTTCATCCACCGAAATGGTTTTAATAATAATTTTCCTAATCTATAAGAATGTGATTCCTGAATCAGGTAATATTGCTTTTCACGTTTTAGCGACAATTTTATCAATGCTAAATAATCATCAAATATCAATCCAATACTATTAGCATATTCTCGTGAAGTTTGGATAAAATCCTGCTTATTCAGTGTTATTGCCAAAGGGAGTAGATTTATTAGATATGAATTTAAACACACTTTCTGCACTAGTGCTTCGTCTCCATATTTTTGGGCATATTCCAATTGCGTTTCCATAACTCCTAAGTCATATTGCCATTTTTTTTCTGGATCAATCTGTCGCGATGCAGAGTTCTCATGCACACGATAAGTAGCTGTAACCTCATCAATATATGCAACATTTGAAAAATGATAAAATTCAAGAGCGAGGGCAAAGGAGCCATCAGTGTGTATGCCAATATGTTGGATTAGTTTATAATATACATCTCGCCGACACATCCATGTCATTGGAGCTATATATCCTCTAGTTAACAAATGATCTTCAAAGTTCTGCGAACGATGCATGCCATTTTGGAATTTTGCTAACTCGAGCAAAGCATTATCCTCATAATATACATTATAGTTTGTATAACACAATCCTACATCGGGATGATTTTCCATAAAATCCACTTGTTTTTGCAATTTTAATGGATCTGTCCAATAATCATCTCCTTCACAAAAAGCAAAATATTTTCCTCGAGCCGCAGAAATGGCCCGACGCTCATTCTCCACGCAACCCACATTCGTTTCGCTCCATATATAACGAAACTGATCTGGATACTTAGCTGCATACTCTTCACATATCATGCGTGTTCCGTCCGTACTACAATCCTCCGCTAAGATAATCTCTACGGGGAAAGTAGCCTCCTGCATCAAGAATCCATCCAAGGTTTGTCGCAGGTATGGCTCGTGATTGTACGTGATACAAACAATGCTTACTAATATGTCTTGATTTCTACACATTTCATTTCACATCATTATACTGCCACTTTCACACATAGCCATTCACACTGATGTGATATAGCATATTCCATCTTATCATTATTAACGAATTGGAGAACGAGCGTTCCGATTGCGTCATTCGCCCCTTGAAAAGTCTCTACCCTACCCCCTTCTTTTATCCATAAGTCACACTCGACAAGCTTTGCCGGTAACGTATCTGCAATCTCAATTCCCACAAACTTTCCTGCTCTATGCGCATGGAGAATGATTTCTGCCCAATGACTATTGTATGGTTTCTGTTCTATACCTTCTACGCTATCTCCCACCGCAGCCCGAACCTGAGCTGTAATCATATCTACACCCGTTGCATAACGAAGCATCTCGCATAAACGATTACCTCCTCCGCGTGGAGTACACTCCATGATATATGGTTTGCCATCGGTTGCAACGCGTGTCTCGATATTAAACACACTCGTATGCATGTGCAGCAAATCCATCAGCCGTTGCAATTCGCTTGTAAGATATGCCTCGTGTTCGGGAAAGGTACTTGGCCATGTATAAGCAGATGGAGCATAAGGGTTTGCGGCGTCTGCATCAAAGCGCTGGGCATTGAAAGACATAAACTTGAACTGACCATCTAAGAGAAAACTATCCGTATCGGAACTGCATCCCACTTTCTCCAAATACTGCTCCACGATGATATTTCCCTTGATGGATTTCTCGAACGCATATCTTACTGCCTTCTCATATTCTGCTATACTATCGACACGCGTCACACCCTTGCTGCCGGCAGAATCCGTTGGTTTTACTATCATAGGGAAGTGTAACCAATCAGTATCTGCAAATGCCTCATCTATTGATTTATATCCCCTCGCTTCCGGCACATTGAATCCGTTATCTCGGAGAAACGTACGGAATATATCTTTGTTTTGTAAAATACGCACCGACTCATATGGTCCCATACTTGGTAATCCCATCTGCTCTTGTACGTAGGCGGCAGCCTCTACTCCAGGGTCAACACCAAAAGAAATAATGCCATCTATCTGACGCTTTTGAGCCTCAGCAAGTACTGCTTCTTTATTCACAATGCTCACGTTCACATATTCGTCAGAATGCTTATGCGCTACGTTATCCGGCACGTTATCTGCCGTAATCACATAGTAACCCTGCTCATGCGCAGCTTTTATCACCGGCAAGAGGTAGTGGATACCACCAAGAAGCATTATTTTCTTTTGACGATTCATTTGGTAATGCAATCTAATACACGTTTCACATCCTCCTCGCTTAAGGCATGATGCATAGGGAGGCAGATAACTTGATCGGCTATCTTAGTTGCTACCGGCAAGTTCTGCGGGGATGCAGATGGGTAATCCTTGTATGGATCAAAGGCCGTGATGAGGGGATAGAAATAGCGGCGGCCATAGACGTTCAGGGCTTTCATCTTCTCGTAGAGTTCATCACGGGTCATGCCATATTGCTCTGCATCCACGAAGATTGGGAAATAACTATAGTTATGACGCACACCCGGCATGTCATCGAAGAAACGAATACCTTTTACGTCTCGCAATGCCTCGCGATATTGGTTCGCAACTTTCTGACGCACCTCAATAGCAGCATCCACTTGCTTGAGATTAAGTAAGCCATATGCTGCCCGCACCTCGTCCATCTTGCCGTTGATACCCGGAGCGGCAACAGTAACCTCGTCTTCGAAACCGAAATTCTTTAGATGATCAATTTTTTCTTTCATCTCGGCGTTATGGCAGATGAGCGCTCCACCCTCTATGGTATTGTACACCTTCGTTGCATGGAAACTTAGAGTCGATATATCTCCGGCATTAAGGATGGATTCGCCATTTACGTTCACACCAAACGCATGCGCCGCATCATAGATGACTTTGAGACCATGCTTCTTTGCGATTGCATCTATCTGCTTGGTCTTACACGGTTTGCCATAGCAATGTACCGGCATAATAGCTACCGTATTCTCTGTAATAGCGGCTTCAATCTTCGCTGGATCCATGCCGCAAGTATCCTCCTCTATATCCACAAATACCGGTTTGAGTCCATTCCACCATATAGAGTGGCTCGTTGCCACAAACGAATACGGAGTGGTAATAACCTCGCCTTTC
>AUXO016405734.1_pt1 | contig 14114 bp, 11 predicted proteins | sample 768731 | NCBI WGS metagenome assembly AUXO01 (sample SAMN02715735, study PRJNA202380) | gut metagenome | biome: sheep rumen | host: Ovis aries | place: New Zealand: Palmerston North | reverse complement strand
ACTGACTTCTCATTATCAAGCTCATCATCTTCCTTCTTATAAGCTATCTTATAACCATTGATACCGCCTGCTTCATTTATCTCATTAATAGCAAGTTCGGCTGCGTCACATACTGCATTACCATAGTTTGCACCTGCACCTGTGAGAGGTCCGATAGCACCGATCTTCCATACAAGTTCACCACTTGCTGGTTCAGCTGTATTAGCTGCGTTAGATGATGCATTTTTGTTCTGATCTGAGTTAGCGCATCCTGCAAAAAGTGATGCTGTCATTGCTGTTGCAAGAACAAGTCCTGCTACCTTCTTCATCTTCATTTTAATCACTCCTTTTATAGTGTAAAAATCTTTTACGATTTCATTACTATACTATAGGATTTTTTATTATGCAATAGATGAATTAAAATTTTACATCAATTTCTGCGGATTAGCGAAAATTTTACACTTCATCCCTGTTTTATTGTTCATTTTGTTAAGCCAGTATAATCTTTAAGCCTGCTTATAAATGAATCAAACTCTTCCATCATCTTCTCATGGCCCTTTTCAGCCGCTTCTATATTTCCTTCTTTAACGAAAATTTCTATCTCCTTAGCTTTATCCCCCATCTCATCTGCACCGATGGTATATGATGAAGCCTTTAGGGCATGAACTAATATCCTGTAATTCTCCCAGTCCTTCTCCTTAAAGAAATCTGCAATCTTATCAAGATTATTTTCATAGATATATCTTTTAATTACTTCCACATAAAAATCTTTATCATCGGCACAATAACGAAGACCTTTTTCCACATTAAAGTCTTTTGACTCGCTAAGATTTTTCATAACGGTATCAGTGTCAAATCCCTCAAGTGAGATATCATCCGATTCTTTTTCACTCTTATCCAGCCCGTCTTTCTTATTATCTTCGGTATTTTCCTTTTCCTCAATAAGCGGCCTGGTTAGTTTCTTAAGTTTATCTTCATCGAATATCTTTCCTTTAAGGTCATCATCTCCATTTGCATTGTGACTAAATACACTTTTCTCTAAGACAACTGCCTTTCCTCTTACTCTTGAATATTCAATGATAGAATTGATGATCTTCGTAAGCTTAAGTCCCTGAAGCCTTATTTCTTCAGCATATCCTGCAATGCTTGACTCTCTTGTCTCACTAAGAATCATCTCATCCATAGTAAGAAGCGCATTAAGAGGAGTTCTTATCTGCCCTGCTACATTTGCAAGATAATTACTCTTTATCCTATCCTGAATCTCAATCTTTTGTTTCTCTAATACAGTAATCCTCTGTCTGTTTATCATCTCCACAAATATTCCAATGCCATAAATCATTGCCCCTGCAGCAAGGAAATTTCCTTCGAATTTATCCCCAAGGAACAATGCAGATACGATTTCAAGCACACCGCAAACATATGTTATCGTATGAATCAGCACAAGACTCTTTAATTTCTTAAATACTTTCCTGTCACTAAGATATATCTTTATAAAGATATAAACAGGAGTCAGCATCGCCAGCATTATTACAAGGTCTATCAGGAAAAGATAATTTCTTAAAGTGCCATGACCCGCAACCGAAAACGCCACTATAACGGCATTAACCGCCAGCGACCCAAATGCTACAAAATCCACCATCTTCTTATACTTATTATGAATTACTTCCGTAACTGATTTAAGAAGTGGTATTGGCAGCAGCATAAGTGTAAAGAATTCCATATCTCTTGCTACCAGTACATTTTTAAACACCAGCTGCCTTACATCACACTGCACAAGGCACCAGAGACTTACCAGCAACATTGATATGGCTATATATATGAATCCTTTTCCATCTTCTTTCTTAAGATTATTGGCCATATAATAAACAATACATCCAATAGCCATAACCATCATTACAAAAAGTGAAAATATAAGGAACATATTATCTTTGATTATCATTTTAGCAATGGATAACCTGTCTCCATATATAACCCGACTTATCTTTGAGCTCTCATTTCTTGACATATGATAATGGATCTCAACAGTTTTTCCCTCTGCATCCCTTGGTACATTTACCGGTATCCATATATTTGGCGCAAAATCAGCATTAAATAATGAATCTTCCTGATACTTATAATTATATATTTCTTCTCCATCCAGAAGAACTTTTATATCCTGTCCTTTTGAATAGATAAAGAGCTGATAAGTATCCGGATCACTCAATATATCTATTTTATTATCTTCATTTACATCAGACTTTACTGTTTCCGGGATCTTGTTTGTGATCACCACATCCTTATCTGCCCCTATATCCTGAAGTTTATTAGGTATCTGAGCATTTTTCATTGTCTGTCCATTGGACGAAATGGTCCAGCCATCTGTCATTACAACATAATTATTATTATCCAGTCCGAATCTTGTATATGGCTTGCCATAATTGGAGATAAAGAATGCAAATAATATCAACCCAAAAAATGAATATCCTATGCCATAGAACACCATCCTTAGATTTCTTTTTTTCTTTCGGAATGTATCTTTTACGGCTTTTCCTACTTTTCCATCTATTCCTTCAATTCCATTATCTTCTTCATCATAGGATCTTCGAAGAACTTCTGTATCCTCATTTAATACTTCTGTTATCTTGCCTTTGGCAAACTCACCTTTTTTATGTCTTACCTCTGTCCCATATAAAACCCTTGTATTTTCGGTCTTATCCGAAGGAAGTAATTTTATTATCATATCCTCTAAGTCAGAATCCTTGATAGGCTTTGGAAGATATTCATCAAATCCCATAGAAAGATAGTTTTCCCTCGCACCAGCCACGGCATTTGCTGTAAGCATTACTACAGCAGTATCTTTATTTATGAAATTTTCATCCTTGGATAATTTCTTTATCTTAGCAAGAACATCCTTACCATCTACCTCAGGCATCATATCATCAAGGAAAATGATATCGTAATGATTTTCCCTGATAAGGTCTATTGCCTCTGCTCCTTTAGTAGTTGAATCTATCTGCATTCCGGAATTTTTAAGCAATGCTTTAAAAACCCTGATATTCATTTCCACATCATCCACTACAAGGACTCTTGCATTTGGCGCAAATACCCTGGATCTATAGATATCCGATACTCTCTTTAACTCACTGCTTTCTTCCTCCATCTTTTCAGTCATATTTCCGACTTTTTTAGATGAGACTATGGTCTGAGGTATCTCAACTCTAAATACTGAACCTACCTCATATTCACTGGCAACATCGATAGTTCCACCCATCATTTCTACAATGTTCTTTGTGATATTAAGTCCAAGTCCCGTACCTTCTATATTTTTATTTTTCTTTTCATCAACTCTCTTAAATGAATCAAATATCTTCGCAAGATTTTCCTGCCTGATTCCACTTCCGGTATCTTCAACTTCGACAATAAACCATATATCCGGATCTCTTATTTCCAGCATACTAAGGCGAAGAGTTACCGTCCCTTCATTTGTATACTTAATGGCATTACTAAGGAGATTCATAAGTATCTCTCTTATCCTTACCTCATCACCATAAAGTTCTGCAGGAAGATTTGGATCATTTACCAATTCTAATCTGATATCTTTATTGTCCGCCCTTTCCTTTGACATGATAAAGACTTCTTTAACAAGGTCATAGAGCTTATATTTTGTAGGAACGATATCCATCTTTCCTGATTCAATCTTGGAAAAATCAAGAATGTCATTAATAAGAGACAAAAGACTATGAGCCGCCGTATCCACATTATCCGCATACTCTTTAACTTCCGAGCTTTCAGCCTCTCTTCTTATCATGGTATTCATGCCCAGAATGGCATTAATAGGCGTCCTTATCTCATGGCTCATATTGGCAAGGAAGAGACTCTTTGCTACATTATCTGCTTCCGCCTTTTCTTTCTCACTTCTTGCTTCTTCAAGGAGACGCCTTTCATTTTCAATGGTCTGTTTAAGAAGTCTCTCATTTTCTGATTCCAGTCCACGATTTTCAATTATTATCTCTCTGATATGTCCCAGGAATGAAATAAGAACAAAGAAAGTTGCTCCATATCTTGAAAGCGCATTAAATCCGCTGGGTGACAGAGTAATATTACTAATCACGTCAGACATTGTAGTATAAGCAAATACAATAAGTCCGCTTATATCCATTATCATTGTATATCTATAATTCTGTTCCTTTTTTGATCTGGCATTTAAGCCGATCTTAACTCCCATGATAACCAATGTTATTACAAGCACCAGTCTTGAAAAGTCCGCAGCTACCCACAGTGGAACGAATTCAAATATATATATCAATGTATAAATTATCGCATTTATTATTTCTATTACTGCAGGGATTAAGAAACCATATCTAAAAACTTTAGAGAATTTATTATAATAATAAATCGTAAAAAAAGCTGAAACGATAATATTAACAAGAGCTATTACCGCTGTAGTAGTAAGTTCATTTCCTTTATAGACGCTTACAATGTCATTTTCCAGGAAAAAATATAATGCCATGACAATACATGCCACAGATATATATTCCATACCTCTGGATCCGGATTTTGAGATTTTTCTTATGATATGGAGTACCCAGAAGAAAACACCAAAAAAGAATATCAATGCATCACAAACACGCTCCGGTGAGATTTTGTCTCCCGCATAGCTTTTTAAGATATAACCCAGCATTACTCCGCTGGCAAGAAAGATTAAAATGATAAGAATATGAACAATGGGCCTGTATCTTCTCCCATTTTCCTTACGATTATCCATAATGAACCCCTGATTTAATATAACCAACTACCCAATTAATAAAAAAACTTTATCATATATTTCCCTGATATATGAAAAATACGGGTGCTGGGAAACTACCAGCACCCGTATAGTAATTTTAAAACTATCCTAAAATATCTGCAAGTATATTGATACATTTTTCTACGCCAATTTTTCCTGTATCCAGACAGATATTATAATTCTTATAATCTCCAAGGTTCTTACCTGTATATTTCTTATAGTAAGTCTTTCTGTAATTATCCACCTTTTCGATTACTTTCTTTAAATCTTTGCCTTCATTATCCTTTATCTCAGCAGCCCTCTTAAGTCTGAATTCCAAATCAGCATATAAAAAGATTGAAAAGCATTCTATTCCTGCTTTATGGAGCACCTGATCTGCACATCTTCCAACAATTATACATGGTTCTTCAGAAAGTTTAAGGATGAGATCTTTCTCAGCATTAAAAATGCTGTCATGTGAACTGGTATAAGGAGCTGCATTATTAAGTATCGAATTCATGATACTTCCTGCAGGGCTTATAGCTTCACCCTCTTCATTAACCTCTTCCTCGGAATAGCCACTGATCCTCGCTGTCTCTTTAACGAAATCCTTATCATAAAATGGTATTCCTAACTTTTCTGAAAGTCCTTTGGCAATAGTTCTTCCATATGCCGCATATTCACGGCTTATTGTTATTACCTTATATTTCATTCATTAAACCTCCGCAATTCCAGCTTTTCCTTCTTCTTTTTCCTTTTTCCCCATAAAATACTGGAAAATGAGCAAAAGTACTACTATGAGAAGTCCTATGATATCAGTCTTCAAAGCCGGATGGATAAGTAAAAGTCCTCCAGCTGCAATAGAAAATCTTACTAACATATTCATCTTTGAGAAGCAGTAACCTTCAAGGGCCGCTGAAAGTCCAAATATTCCGATTACTGATGTGATGACGATCTGAACTATCATAAGAGCTGTAACCGGTCCGCTTTGTTCTGTTTCAATAAGAAGCATGGCCGGATTATAACAGAACATATAAGGGACTACGAATACAGCAACTGCAAGCTTTGAGGCATTTATCGCTGTCTTCATAGGATTACTCTTTGCTATGGCTGATCCTGCATACGCTGCTAAAGCAACAGGAGGTGTTATATCTGCAACAATTCCAAAATAGAATACAAAGAAATGGGCTGCTAAAGCAGGTACTCCCATTCTTATAAGTATAGGTGCAGTAGTGGCTGCCATAATGCAGTAATTAGCTGTAGTTGGAACCCCCATACCAAGTACGATACAGCAGAGCATTGTAAGGAAAAGAGCAATGATAAGATGATTTCCCGCAACGCTTACGATACCGTTGATAAGATCATTTGCAAGTCCTGTCATGGTGATGGAACCAGCGATGATACCAGCCACACCGCAGGCTGCGCCTACAGTTATGGTACTTCTTCCGCCTGCTTCAAATGCTTCTAATATCTTCTTTGGTGTTATACGTCTTTCCTTATCAAAAAGGCTGACTACAACTGAAAGGATAATGCATATAGATGCAGCCTTCTGCATTGTCATATAGTTGCCTGATACCCAGATAACAAGCATTACCAAAGGAGTAAGAAGATATATCTTTTTAATCAGCTGACTGAATTTAGGCAGCTGCTCCTTAGGTATTCCTGTAAGCTTAAGTTTCTTTGCCTCAAGATGAACAGATACAAATATTCCAAGGAAATAAAGAACCGCAGGAAGAATGGCTCTTCCGATGATATTGGAATAAGGCACTCCTACGAAATCTGCCATAAGAAATGCGGCCGCCCCCATAATAGGTGGCATTATCTGTCCTCCGGTGGAAGCCGCAGCTTCTACTGCTCCGGAAAATTCAGCCTTGTAACCGGTCTTTTTCATCATAGGTATTGTAACAGAACCTGTAGTTACTGTATTACCAACTGAAGAACCTGACACCATACCACAAAGTGCCGAAGAAATAACCGCAACCTTCGCAGGTCCACCAGCGAATCTACCAGCTATGCAGTTAGCAAGACTAATGAAGAAACCTGAAATTCCGGTTCTTTCAAGAAAGGCACCAAATATGATAAATACCACTATAAACTTTGAACATACATTTACAGGGGTTGAAAGTATTCCTTCCTTTGTATAAAAGAGGTTTCTTATAAGATATTTTACTCTTCCAAAAAAGCTTGGATTTGTAAGTCCAACAAAAAGAGCATAACAAACGAAAAATCCAGCTACTATAAGAATCGGCAGACCTACGCAGCGCCTTGTGATCTCAATAAGGGCTGCCACACCGATGATACCAATGATTATCTGATACCATTCAAATCTTGTTCCCTGATTTATTATCTTTGTAGCATTAAATGTAAAATAAAAATATGATCCCATGCCAAGAAGCATAAAGATAATATCGTATAAAGGCATATAATTTACACGCTGCTCACCTTTTTTTGCAGGATAAATAAGGAATCCCATAAGAATTATAAGTCCCATAAAGGAAGTAAGTCTTATCTCCTCCAAAAATGTTGCAAAAAGCGTTACATATATGCACCAAAGTGAAAAAAGCACAAGAATTCCAGAAACTATCTGTTTAGGAATCCCTTCCCAGATTCTGGTATTTGATTCACGATCATATTTTTTCATCACAGCCTCTACAGATGAGGCATGATCATTATTATTGGCATTTTTTATTTCTTCTTTATTCTCTGCCATAAATCCTCTGCCTCCTTATTCCTCTGTATTAACTTTGATTCCATGCTCAGCATAGTATTTTGCAGCTCCCTTATGATAAGGGATGGTATTCACGCTGGTGGCATTTTCAAGGGAAAGCTCCTTACCTTTGGCATTTTCCTTTGAAATCTCATCAGAGTGATCAAAAATTGCCGCTGTAAGTTTATAGACCTGCTCTTCAGAAAGATCCTCACTTACAACTATCATAGCACCAACTGCAATGGTCTCTATATCATCATCCTGTCCCGGATAAGTTCCTGCCGGGATAACATATTCCGCATAATAAGGACATGATTCCATTATCTTCTGCCTGAAATCGCCCTTGATAGGAATTAGATATACTCCATTGGTTGTTGCCAGCTCTGTTATAGCTGTTGTAGGCGCACCTGCAACTATAAATGCTGCATCAATCTTTCCATCCTTTAATGATTCTTTTGAATCCTCAAATGACTGATACTGAGGCTTTATTTCATCAAGAGATATCCCGGCAGCAGTAAGTACATCCATGGCATTAAAATATACACCTGAACCTGCTGCACCGATTGAAACACTCTTACCTCTTAAATCCTCAACTGATTTGATATTTTTATCCATAGTAAACAGCTGAACTGTCTCTGCATAAAGATATCCAAGAGTTCTATAATTTCTTGTTGGTCCATCTTTCTTAAATGAACGGGTCCCTTCCCAGGCATAAGTCATAACATCTGACTGGGTAAATCCCAGCTGAAAGTCCCCATCTCCAATACTTTGAATATTAGCCTTTGACGCACCAGTTGAAACTGCAGTAACTTTAGTTCCTGCATATTTTCTCATATACTGAGCAAGAACTCCACCATATGCATAATATGTTCCAGCTGTTCCTCCTGTCCCAAACATCATCCTGTCTTTACCGGAACATCCTGTCATAACAAGAGCCATTGCTGCCGCAATTAAAAATGCTGCCCCTCTTTTAATAATCTTCCTCATTCTTCTACCTTATTATTCAAGATTAAGTTTCTTTTTAAATATTATTCCTACAGTTAAAACAAAAATAACAAGCAAAACACCAGCCACAATTGTAAATAACCATATAAGTCCATCCGGTGTCATACCACCAAAGTCTCCTGATATATACTTAACCAATGTAGCCACAAAAAAATAATAAGAAATAGCGCTAATTATCACTGCTGTTACTGCTGTAATAACCTTCTTATGCTTATTAAACAGTGAGTGTCCTATTGCATATGATGCACAGAAAAGCCATATAAAGCTTAAGTATGAAACTGATACAAGAATAACTATTAATATTGTATAATATGTTATTTTTGCCCTATCAACCCCTTCACTAGTAATCATTTCTATAAAACTAAGCAGAGTATCAAGCATATCATCTTTGCTCCATGCCAGCCAATTACAAATAAAACCGGCAAGGATGAGCTGTGCCATTATAGCCAGATCTACTATAAGACGTGCACCTATAAGAGTCGGAATATTTAATGGAAGCGTATGTGTAAGATAGCCTTGATCTTTAAAGAATCTGTCTCTAAAATCCTTTATCGGCGATATAAAAGCTACCACAAATGCCGCAATATCGATTCCAAAGTAAGCAATAAAAACCAATAAATATATCAACATCATACCTGTAATATTTCTTTCGTCTAAACTAGAAAAAGACTTTACAAGGATTGCTCCTGCTAAAAGCAGAAGTAAAACGACAAGTACTGTATGTTCTCTGTTTCTAAATTCATTTTTAATAGCCTTACCTAACATCTGAACTCCTCCCTGAATATCTGATCTATAGTCTTTTGACATCTCTGACGAAGTCCCTCTGCATTTTCATGAGTAAGGATATATCCATTCTTTACCATGATTACTTCATCAAGGACTCTCTCTACGTCAGTAATAAGATGAGTTGATATGATAAGGGTAGCTCCCCTGTTATAATTTGAAAGAATAGTATTAAGGATAAAATCTCTTGCGGCAGGATCAACACCTGCAATAGGCTCATCAAGAAGATATAACTTAGCATTTCTGCTCATTACCATTACCAGCTGAACCTTTTCCTTATTACCTTTAGATAAAGTCTTTATTTTTGCATTGACATCAATACCAAGATTATAAAACATCTGATAAGCCTTATTCGAATCAAAATCCCGATAAAAATCAGCAAACATTTCTATTGCTGACTTAACTTTTAAGGACTCATTAAAATAAGTTCTTTCTGAAAGATAAGCTACCTCGGCCTTTGTGACTGCCCCTACCTTATTTCCATTTATAAGGATTTCTCCTGCATCCGGAGTAAGGATACCAGCCAGCATTTTAAGTAAAGTTGTCTTACCTGATCCATTTGGTCCAAGAAGTCCTATAATCCTGCCTGGCTGAATAGTCAGATTAAGATTATTATAGACTTCATGTCCTGCACCATAACCTTTTTTGATGTTTCTTACTTCCACCAAATTCTGTGTATACATTTTTCCCCTGACCTTTCTAATTATTATAAATACCAGAAATCCTCTGGCACATATTTTATAAGTAATACAATTATCGCTGTTTCAATAATGATAGACAAAGGAACAAGGATCATGAATTTCTTCTTATTAACCTTATGTCTTGCGAGTATCATCCCCGCAAAGGCGCCAACCCCGCCAAAACTAAATGACAACATCAGAAGGCTTCTCTCAGGAACTCTCCATTTTTTTCGAATAGCCTTGACCTTATCTGCCACATAAACAACGAATACAATTGCATTCCAAACAACTAAAAATAATATTATTATACTTCCGGCTTTCATATATTTCCACTAAATACTTGTATAATTAGGATTTACAGTAACATTTCTAAATCTTTCATCTAATTTCTTAAAATCAAGATTATCTCCGATAACGATAAAAATCTCCTGAGCTTCATCTATCGGCTTAAGCGTTGAAATATGGCGGGTTGCATTAAGTTCCACCCATCCATCTTTGTCAGGCATGAAGCCTTTTATTCTATATATATCTCCCACTGAAACATCTTTAAAGAGACTATCTATGAAGTCTTTTAATTCATCCACTGCCATTGTAACATGCATAAAATAATGAGTCGATGAAGTTTTCTCATTAAACCATTCCTTTACGTAGGAATACTGCTGATAGCCGCATCCTGCTATCTTTTCCATATCACACTCTCTAAGTGCATTCCAGTCTTTGAATATAACATTTTCATCGTCGATATCATATGTTCTTCGACAGGATATATTATCCAATGCCCTGTTTACATGAGATAGTTTTTCTTTAATCTCCGCCTCAGACTTTCCACTGGTTTTACTGAACAGTAAAACTCCGGCATTTGCAGCCTGTGATCCCAGTAAAAATTCCGACTGATGGGACAGTTCATCATCAAGACACGCATCAACTATAGTGATTATATTTCCTATTTTGTACCATTTATCCAGTGGTTCTTCACTAAGAATATCGAAAAAATCATCCACATCAAATATTCCCGATGGTTCCATAACTACCCTTGTAAATCCCATCATAGAAAGGGCAATCAGCTTTGTCTTAAATCTTCTTCTGTAGCAGTCTGCATCACATCCTCCTGCCACAGTTTCTAAATGACACATATCATTTTCTAAATCCTTAAGCAGGATCATATCTACATTTACAGCTCCATGATCATTTATTAATACAGCTGTTTTTATATCTTTAGAGTTTAAATACTTAATATATTTCCTTATAAATGTGGTCTTCCCCGACCCTAAAATCCCAGTTATAAGATCGATCTGAATCATCTTACTCAATTACTTCCCTTTTTTTATTTGACACGAAAAAAGACTGGCAGAAACATATAAAAACTCTATTTCTACCAGTCCTCTCCCATGTTTAATATATTACTAGTTCTTCTTTACAAGAAGAGACTTACCAGTCATTTCAGCTGGCTGCTCCATACCCATTACTTCGATAAGTGTTGGAGCTATATCGCAAAGTGCACCGCCTTCGCGAAGTGTATAATTCTCATCATAATTATAGAGAATGAATGGAACAGGATTTGTTGTATGAGCTGTATGTGGAGCACCTGTCTCGTAATTAACCATCTGTTCGCAGTTACCATGATCAGCACAGATAAAGAGAACTCCGTCTGCTTCCTTAACTGCCTTTGCTGCTTCACCAACAAATGTATCTACTGCCTCAACTGCCTTAACAGCTGCATCAATAACACCTGTATGACCAACCATGTCAGGGTTAGCAAAATTGATAACGATAACATCATACTTACCTGATGCAATTGCCTCATTTAACTTTGCGCTTACTTCTGGTGCGCTCATTTCAGGCTGAAGATCATATGTCGCTACAGCTGGTGAATTAACAAGGATTCTCTCCTCGTCTTTATTTGGATCTTCCTTACCACCATTGAAGAAGAATGTTACGTGAGCATACTTCTCTGTCTCAGCAAGTCTAAGCTGCTTAAGGCCATTTGCTGCAAGGAACTCACCAAATGTATTTACAATCTCTTCCTTCTTAAATGCTACGTTCTTATTAGGAACTGACTCATCATAATCCTTGAAGCATACGAAGCAGAGTGGCATAAATCCATTAGCTCTCTTAAGAGATGCGATATCCTTTGAATTTGAAGCATCCTTGCCAATGTTAGCGATATCTTCATCGCTATAGCAGAATGCCTTTGTAAGTTCACGAGCTCTGTCAGGTCTGAAGTTAAAGAAGATAACTGAATCATTAGCTTTAACTGTAGCTGTTGCATTTCCTTCAGCATCTGTGATAACTGTAGGAACTACGAACTCGTCTGTCTTATCATTATCATATGAAGCCTGAACTGCTTCAACTGGGTCAGCTGCCTTAACGCCTTCGCCCTTAACAAGAGCATCATAAGCAAGCTGTACACGATCCCAGTTATTATCTCTATCCATTGCATAATAACGACCTGAAATTGAAGCTACCTTACCAACTCCGATCTCTGTCATCTTATCAACTAACTGCTGTACGAAATCCTTTCCTGATGCAGGAGGTGTATCTCTTCCGTCAAGGAATGGATGAACATAAACTCTGTCAAAATTCTCTCTCTTGCAAAGCTCAAGTAATGCATAGAGATGTGTATTGTGGCTGTGAACACCACCATCTGAAAGAAGTCCCCAGAGATGAAGGTCTGAGTTGTTCTTCTTACAATTATCAATAGCCTTAAGAAGCTCTTCATTCTTGAAGAAATCACCATCTTCAATACGCTTTGTAATAAGTGTGAGATCCTGGTAAATGATTCTTCCAGAACCGATATTCATATGACCAACTTCTGAATTACCCATCTGTCCATCAGGAAGTCCAACTGCAAGTCCTGAAGCATTTCCTTTAACGAAAGGACATTCTGCCTCAAGCTTATCGATATTTGGAGTCTTTGCAAGGAAAGCCGCATTGCCTTCAGTCTTATCTGTGATTCCAAATCCATCAAGTACCATTAAAACTACTGGTCTCTGTTTCATATATTAATCTCCTTAATAAAAACTTTTAGTTTCGAGTAACTTCTTATTTGAGTAACTAAATAGCCTCATAAAGTATATCACACATACTAAAAGTTTCAATATTTTTATCTTCTTCGGAATTGATTTAATTCCTCATCGTATGTAAACCCAACTGCATTCAGTTTTTCTTCTATCTCACATTTATTCATGTCATGCTGAAGCGCAAGTTCATCAAGAGAAGAATACTTATCTCTTAACTGTGTATTTACAACGCTCATAAGCATTATAGGATCTGATGGTAAATTCAATTTAAAGTCTCCTTATTTATAAAGATCGCTATCATTTTCAAGGTCTTCCTGCCATACGATATCAGCAAGATTATATCCTTTACCTCTATCGATAGCCCATCCGCAATATTCCTTACCTGTTATGGCATCCAGAACGCATACCGCAACACCCTTGCTATATGTTGTATCTGTCTTATTTAATCTATACTGAGCTCTACTTAATGGTGTAGCATCCTTGATATCACCGATACTCTTCTTTGTATCCGCATCGGCATCAACAGGAATTGCTCCTGGTATATCAATCTTAACGTCATCTACATTATTATAATAAAATACAAGGTATTTATCACTGCTGATATTTATCTGATTGTATTTGATATCGACCTTACTCTTAGACTGTTTCTCTGTATATGATTTAGGACCTCTATAAAACTCCTTAAACTTCTTTGTAAGCTCTGTAGCTGATTTTTCCGGATCAGAAATAGCATAGGCATAATCTGAATATACTCTGGCGCGAAAATCATCTAACAACTGTGTATCTTTGGCAAATCTTGACTTCTTGATGTATCTCAAAACTGCCAAGGTGGTTGCTGCAGATAAAACTGCAATGATAGCAACTACTATCAATAATTCCGTCAGGGTAACACCCTTATTATTCCTTAATATTTTCTTGTTTTTCATAGGTAACTCCTCCCTTTGGTGCATTTAAAGTTTTTTGCATTGTGTGTTTGCGTGTACTTAACAATATTATATCCAAAGGAGCGCCAAATTAAAAGTAAAAACGAGCAGCCAAAGAAATGCTGCTCGTTTTTAGCAAATTATCCGGTAAAAATGACTCAAAAAGAACTGAATCATCTGATTTTTTTACATCCCCGATAGGGTTTAAGCTATCGGGAACCACACACACACAAACTTTAAAGGAAGTTTAACCTATATATGAAAGGATTCTTA
>AUXO014578817.1_pt1 | contig 14114 bp, 10 predicted proteins | sample 768731 | NCBI WGS metagenome assembly AUXO01 (sample SAMN02715735, study PRJNA202380) | gut metagenome | biome: sheep rumen | host: Ovis aries | place: New Zealand: Palmerston North | reverse complement strand
CCATTTTCCAATAATAAAAAGAAATATTTCTCATAATCAGCTTGATCAAATTCTGCATAATTATAGACTTGTGCATTAGTAATAGTAAAATTCTCATAACTATCAAAATATTCAAACTTTGAAGATATTAACTGATTTTTACCATTTGTATTAACAATAGCTAATCCATTATTAGTAAAAATAGGATACTTAGTATTTATTATTACTTTATGATCAGTATCACCTACATAAGTATGACCTAAATTAGAATATAATTGATCATTATCATTCATTTTTACTAAATCAACACTTGTTCTCTTAACAGTATGAGAATCAGACATTAATTCTTTATCAATCGTAACCCCCGTTACAAAATAACCATCTTGTGCTCTTAAAGAAGAATCAGAAAAACGAGTCACGAAAAAAAGCATTATACTGATTAATAATGCCAAAATAGTAATAGTAATAATTGTTGCTTTTCTTTCCATGAACTCACCACCTACCTAAGATAAATGCTTTAGTTTACTTAAATCCTTAATCAACAATCTAGATTTATCATTATAATACATAACATCTAAACTAGCATTCATCTTATAATTATCATTCTGAATAATAACATCATCCATTATATTCTCGTATACTTTACATTCATCCTGTAAATAAGAGTATACTTCTACAGTATGATTAAAAGTATCAACACTAATATAAGAAAGAGGATTTAAAGGAATAGACTCCTCACCAAAAGAAACAGTTACATCATCCATAAAGAAATATAAATCTACTCCATCGTATATAACAGCATTAGTTAGACGAGTATTATCAGTACCATCTAAAACACTATAAGAATCTAAATCCTTATAAGCAATTGTATAATAATTTACTTTAAATTGTTTCCCTTCACGTGGTTTTACTACAGACATAGTCTGTGGAAATAATACTTTTTGTTCATTTACATAATATAAAGGAGTAGAACTTAAAGAAACAGTATCATCACCAAATGTAATTTTAGTAACACGATCATCTTCTTTACTTAATTGAATCTTGCCATCATATTCAATTTTAAAACCCGTAAAGTATTGATACATAGACTTTGTCTCAACTTTGTATTCATCCACCTTTTTTTGAAATTTTAAAAACATAACAGCTACGATAATAGCCAATAATAATATAATCCATATAATATTTTGCTTTTTAAATATTAAACGAACAAGCTTCTTAAAAAAACTAATAATTTTCTTCATTCCTATACCTCCTAATATATTTAGATCTAGAAACAACATTATTAATATTTCGAATACCAAAATACATAATATATAAACTAATAAATATAATTAATAGTATATTAGCAGCAAGAATATACCAGGCAAAACGAACTTCTAATAAATAACTAGTTAATAACTTACTAGAGAATAAAGCAACATATAACGCAATACTACTACCCAAATCAATAAATAAATTTTTTAAATTTTTTGAAAAAATACCAAATAAAAATGAAAACATGATAAGAATAAACAAATGAAGATACATTAAATCAGCACGATTAAACATAATATAAACTAAAAATATAAAGCGAACCACACAAATAGAAATAGCCATTATAGAATAATTGTCTAACTCCATTAATAAACCAAAAATCTTCCATTGCATAGAGCTCATTTTACCATCTTTATTTTTATTCTTTAAAATTAATGTAAAAAATATAAAACCTAACAATATAAATATAGCAAAAAAAATAGAAAATTTAAACACAATACGAATAATACTACGAATATACATTTCTAAATCTCCTTTAGTAATAAAGAAAACTCATCATTAGAATGAACATAATAAGCAACTATATTTTCATAATGAATAGTATCTTCATCCAATTCAAAATCTATACTACCATCAATTTCACCCAAAATAGACATATAACCAGGCATTAATAATAAATTATAATCTTCACTTTTAATTCTTATTAATCTTACATTATCCAATATTTCTAGTCCTTTAGATAAACTAAATATTTTAACTTTGAACGAAGCTTCCATGATAATCACCTATAAATAAAAATTGACTTTCATCCACTGCATCATATACACCTGTTAAAATATTTTCAACATCTATTAAAACATCCTCTATTTTAACAAACTTACCTGGAATATTTGTATAATTTTCAGCCACAAACATAGGCTGTGTAAAATAATTTCTTAATTTTCTAGAACGATAGAATATCTTCTTATCTTCTTCACCTAATTCCTCTATACCTAAAACTGCAATGATCTCCTCTAATTCTTCATATCTTGTAAAATATTTAAGAGCCTTCTCAATTAATTTATAATGTTTTTCACCAATAATTTCTACATCAACAGATTTAGATGTAGTTTTAAATACATTAACTGCCGGATATATACCTTTTTCAGCAACTTTACGATCAAGAACAAGTTGTCCATCCATATGTGACAAAATAGTTTGAACAGCTTCATCAGTCATATCATCAGCTGGAATATAAATAGCTTGAAATGAAGTAATTGATGCATCACCTGTCGAATTAATTCTCTCTTCAATATCACTAACATCCGAAATCATTGTTGTGGGATAACCATTTTCAACAGGCACATTTTTTAACTCGTTAGATATTTCTGATTTAGCTTGAACAAAACGATAAATATTATCAATAAACAACAATACATCTTGTTTCTTCTCATCGCGTAAGTATTCAGCCAATGTTAATCCACTATAAATAGCTTTACTACGAGCTGTAGAATTTTCACCCATTTGACCAAATACTATAGACATTTTATCTAGCAAAGCAGAAGCATCCATTTCATCATACAATTCTTTTCCTTCACGAGAACGTTCTCCAACACCTACAAAAACAGCATTACTTTGTAAAGTCATATAAACATTATTAATTAATTCTTTTATTAGAACAGTTTTTCCAACTCCAGCTCCACCTAAAAGACCCATCTTATAACCTTTACGAATAGGGGCAAAGAAATCAATTACTTTAATTCCTGTCCATAATATACCTCCATTAATGTCGACCTCTTCAAGAGTTAGATTTCTATCATAAACGCCTCTTCTTTTAACAGAATCAATTTCTGGATAATCAATAACATTACCATAAGAATTAAATACTCTTCCCAAAGCTTGATCAGAATACTCAATATCTAAACCAACAGGTGATTTTTCTACCTCAACACCCTTTTTTAAACCTATAACTGAATCAAATGGAATAGCCGTTGCGATACTATCATCTAATGAAACGACCTCTAAACGAAGATCCTTATCCCCTATTTTTGCAATTAAAACATCTCTAATTCCAACTGATTGATTATCATAAAGAAAAATCTTAATATTTAATTCTGATATAGATATAATTTTTCCAATCATAGAGATTACCCCTTTCTATAATTTTCAACAATCTTTTGAAAGTCTTTTTGTTTTTTCATCTTTCTTTCCATTTTATTTTTTTCTTCTTCTAACTCTTCTATCTTTTTTAATGATTGACTAGTTAATTGTTCACGAATAACATTTTCAGCCGCATAACTATTCATCTCACAAATCTTTAATTCATAACAAATATATAAAGCTATCATATTACTAATTAAAGTATGAATATTAGTCTCTTGTGCAAAATCTTCATCATAAGCATCTTCTGAATCAATATCAGCATCATAATCAAATGGATAAAGCTTTGTCTTAGTAAACTCCAACCTATCAATATTATAATACTGATTATATATAACATTAATTTCCTTATAAACATTATTAAAAATAGCATCAACTATTAAATTCTGCACTTTAGTAAAATCTTTAAAGAAATCTTCTTTAGATTGATACAAAAGTACTTTTTCATCCTCATAAAAATAATGTACCTTTTTACCTATAATAACTTTATAATCATGATCTTTTCTTACTTCCTTGTTAATCAAGAAATTAAAGTCTCCACAAAAACCTAAATCATTACCTATATAAACATTTAAAATAGGAGCATCTTCTTTAGGTGTAATTAATTTTTTATCCAAAATCATGTTTTTGTTAAACATAACTTTTTCTATTAATTTCAATAATTCTTTTTCTGTTCCAAAATACATAGAAGCTTTTCTTCTAGCTTTATCTACCTTTAAAAGAGAATGAAAATTCATAACTTTAACAACATTTTTAACAGACATATTAATCCCCCATCTAGTTAGATATATTTGTATCTTCAACTATCTCTGAAGAAATAATAGTAGGCATAGCCTCAACAGCAATTTGATTATCTACGTAATTAGAAACATTTTCACTAACAGTAGGCATTATCTCTTGTGCAACAACAGAATCATCCATAGATGAATAGGTTTCCATTGGAGAAACAGTATATTCCTGTGGAACCTCTTGATTTACATTCTTTTGTTCAATATTTGTAACAACATATTGTGGTAATGTAGGAACAGGACTAACCACACCAACAGTATTATTAGAATTAGTCTCTTCTATCTCAGTAGTTGCAAAATCACTAAACATCTCAATCATCTTTTCAGGAGAAATAGGACTAAACTTATATTGTGTCAAATTAGATAAGATGATACTTCCCTCCATAAATTGATTTTTTAGTTCTTGACTCATTTCATCGGCATTGACTAATTCATAAACAGATCTTGTTTCCAAATAACCTAACAACTTACGTCTAACATTATTACCAATAACTTTGATAGATGATTCTTGAACTTGTCCACCCAAACGTGATACCGATAATCCATAATCAATAGCAGGCTTTTCACCTTTTTGAAAACTCTTTGTAGAAAGCACAATCTGACCATCCGTAATAGAAATAATATTAGTAGAAATATAATCTGTAATATCTCCACCATTAGTTTCAACAATAGGTAAAATCGTAATAGATCCCCCATTCTTATGTTGACAACCTTTTTCCAATAATCTTGAATGTGTATAAAAAATATCAGCAGGATAAGCATCTCTTCCAGGAGTCTTACCTGATAACAAACTAATTTCACGATACGCTTCAGCATGTCTTTTTAAATCATCAATAACAACAAGAACATCATAACCCTTCATTAAATAGTCTTCAGCAATACTTAAACCAAAATATGGTATTAAAGAAATAACTGGAGGTAACTCATCATTAAAAGCTGTAATAATCGTCGTATAACTAATCGCACCACGTTTCATAAGCTCATAATATATATTCTTTACTTCTTTTTTAGTCTTTCCAATAGCAATGTAAAAACACATTACATTTTTACCATTTTGATTAACTATAGTATCTAAACCAATTTGCGTCTTACCAGTTCTTTTATCACCTAATATAAGTTGACGTTGTCCTTTACCTATTGGATACATTAAATCAATTCCAGTTATCCCAGTAAGTAATGGACGATTAACAGTAGTACGATCCATAATAGGTATAGTAGGTCTCTCAATCGGCATATCAACTAAATCATCAAATGTCTTTGATGATAACTTATCTTCTCCAAATAAATCAATAATTCTACCAACCGAAGAATATGAATAAGCACCAGCGTATAATTCATTTGTTGCTTTTGCTTTATCTCCAACTTTAACTGGAGAATTAACCTTTAATAAAGCAACAACCACAACATCTTCTTTAATATTATTAACATATCCAAAAGCCTTATCTAATATTTGAATTTTTTCATAAAACATAACATTATCAAGACCCATAATCTCAATAATAAAATCATTTACTTTTACTACAGTGCCAACATCAAAAACATTACTATTGTCATGAATAGATTCAACCTTAGCATTAACTTCATTAGAAATATAGTTGTCATCCATAGTTATCCCTCTCTTACTTCTTTTTATATACTATAATCATATAATTTACCACGATATATGATTTTAAATCCTTTAAATATAGATTCATCATACTTTGTTTTAATATAGCTATTCAAATTATTATAATTCTCTTTTTTATCACCCACATATACATATACATATGGATCATAGTTATCAATATTTTTATTCAAATATGAGATAAATTTTTTTAGATGAAACTCTTTATTATTCTTCATAAAACCATCTAATACCTCACTTGAATCTCCCAATAATTCTTTTACTTTGTCAAAACAAACTTTTTCTTTTTTTGTCATCAAATCAAAAATAACATCATGAGTAAATATTTCTCTTACCCTACAATATTTATTATAATTCTTTATCGTAGAAGTATCAAATACATTTTGAAAAAAATCCATAATAATATTCTCTTCATCAATATCAAAATTTTGATCCACAATCTTCATTTTCTTAAATATATCTTCATCTTTATAGGTAAGATTACCTGCTTCATATAAGAAAAATGACTGATTCTGAAATTCTTTTTCTTCTTCTTTCTTATTTAATTCTTTTGATTTTCTTTCAATCATACCATTTAAATCATCTAATTTATTTTCTTTTTCTTCTACTAATTTATCATATGCTTTTAGCTTATCTAGAAAATAGTCCATAGATTGCTGATTAACTTTAAAAATTAATCGTTTTAACAATAAAAACATTATAATAATTAATAAAATAATAATAACAAAGAATAATATTAAAAATACTGTACTCATATTATTTAACCTAATAGTGGATTGAAATATAATAATAAGAAGACAAAAGCAAAAAGAAATAATAAAAATATTGTTAAGACAATCATAAGTGTCATAATAGAATGAACAACATCAGATTTAGTTTCAGGATTTCTACCAATTGCTTCTGCAACTTTTGAACCTAAAATTCCAATTCCAATTCCTATCCCCAAAAATGCTAAACCTAACATTAAGCCTATAGCTGTTATAGTTGATGATAATATAGTCTCCATAAAATTCCTCCTATCTATTTACAAACTTAGTTTGAATTTGCGTATCAACTTTTCCCCCTTGATAAACACAATTTTCTAATTTCAACACAACCTCATAACCCAACGAAACCTCAGAATGAATCATTCCACTAAAACCTTTAGCACTAATAGCTTTAGAAGAATCAACAGCTATAGTACCAATATTATTATTATCAGAATATATAACAACATTTGCTGAATCAAAAGCATAAGATTGATCATAATATACTGTAAAATAGATATTATCTGAACTTATCTTATTAATAATAATTTTAGTTGAAATATCCTTTGTCTTTGTAACTACAACATTCGCAACATCATCAAGTATGACATCCACATTTGTAGGACTAACATAAGAATAACAGAACGAAATACTATATTCAGAATTAGGTATCAAATCACGCAAACGATATCTTGTAGTATTCTTATTTAAAATTATCTTAACAGGTTCTTCTTCTACGCCAACCTTTGATACTAATAGATAAACACTAGTATATTCATTCTTAGGATCAGAAACTGAATAACTAATATCAACATAAGAAGTATAAGGTGTAACCCCAGTCAGAAAAGCACTTTTAACAATATTTAATTTTTCAGAATTAGTAGGAGTATTAACAACTACATTATTATTACCTTTAGTTGAAGAATTACCTCCTCGTGAAGAATTACCTGAAGAAGAAATTCCTTGATTATTATTTCCATTTACATTAGAAGAATCAGTTACAGGATTTTTAATATTAGAAGTATCTTCTAAATCAGGTTCAACATACTGATTAGTACTTCCATTAATCTTTTTAAGATCAATAACATCTTCACCAACTAATAATCTCTCATTAGCAACATCAAAAGTAAAATCTGCCGTAACTAGTTTTAAAGTACTTAGAACTTTAATATTTAATTCATGATTTAAAAGTAAAGCATTTCCACCCTTATCAATATCAACAATTAAATAATCCTTTGTATTTATTCCTTTAACCTCAGATTTAATACTTTTTCCTACTATTAAGTATTTTCTATCACCTAATTTAAAGAATGCTGGATTAGCAGTTCTAGAAACTTCAACTAACGAATTAGAATAAACAACATCACCTGTTAACTTAACTTGATAATTAGTACCATAAATATATAATTTATAATCACTTTTATTATAAACAACAACATCATCACCCAAATTAGTAACTTTATTATCATTCTCTGTTTTTAAATAATAATTCTTATCCCATCTCTGTTGAAGATTAGCTGAAGTATCTAAAACAACATAATTATAATCCTTATCATAAGTAAAACTCCCCTGAGCAATATCATATATTTCTCTATCAAAAGATAAAGTATTATATAAACCATATCCAAATAAAGTAATAATTAATATGACCAGAAAGGAAAACAATATAAATAATCCAATATTATTCTTCTTTACAAATTTTTGATTCATATATTATTATCTCCTTTCATATCTAACCAGACACATAAGTATAGTCTAAACCACCATCATAAACAACTTTTCCATCAAACAAGAACTGCGTTTGAATATAATACAATCCAAAAGAAGGAAGTGTATCTGGTATTTTTTGAATATAAACTGTTTCTCCACTAATAGTAGTAACAGAAGGTTCAAAATCAATAGAACCATCAATAGAAGAACCATCTTCAGAATTATAAATAGAATAGTTTAATGTATCAATAGCCGTTAAACGATAACTATACATAAATTGTAAATCAACACGATTAGGATAAATAGAATCCTGAACAGCATTAATAGTACCAACATTTACTTCATCAGAACTTAAAAGATTTATTTCATAAGAATATACTTTATCTTCTGCCGAATCAATATCATTCTTCATATCAACAGTATACTTAACTAAAAATCTATATACATGACCAACTTCCAAATCAGGAACTCTATATTGAACATTATATCTTCTAGTACTAGCCTCATACCCTCTATATGCATCTGGAGTTATATCACGATCATTATCATCTAATACTTGAATAGTATATTTATCACCAACAACTACTCTACTACTATCATAAATATTAGTTGTAAATACAATAACATTTTTATTTGATGTATAGTCAGCCGTATAAGAACCTTTTACTCCCACATAAGGACTCTTCAAAGATCGTAAATTGAAGTTATAAATTCCACCATCATTAGATAGCTCAACTTCAACTCTTTCACCATCTACAGTAGCATAAACAATTGGTATAACTTCCAAACGATAGTAATTTCCAAATACAAAACCTGTAGTTCCTGGAGAAACATCAATTTGTAATTTCATATTTGATTGCAAACCAGGATCATCAGCTACAACCAAATTTTCTACTGGTACAAAATAATATTGACCAGTAAGTTCATCTAACTTTCTTTCTGAGAAAACATATCTAACTTTATCAAATCCCATAGTACGACTCATAGTATAATAGAAATTTAATTTCTTAGAACTATAACTAGTAGGAGTATAAGTATAGTAAAAATCACTAAATTCTACTCCTGACAAAGTATTAAAATAATACGTTTTAGCAGGATTATTTTCATCAACATCATAAAGTTGTCTTTCTATATAATTACCTTCACCATCATTAACAAACGCATAGAAGCGTAAAGCATAACTAGTATCAGGATATAAACCATCTACTACAACACTCTGCGAAAAAGAATCAACATCCGTTTCTTTAACTAATAATTCTTCTAAATCAGCACCTGACTCATTAGTTTTATATACATGAATATATATTTTAGAATCTCTAATATCTATAATACCTCTATCAAAACCATATAAAGATGCCCCTACACTAACATTAGTCATCAAAGGAACAATTCGTGATTCCCCTGTTATATCAAGAACACTAATTCCAGGAACAACTTGTGTAAATTTAAAAGTGTTATATTGAGCAGAAGAAGGTTGTAATGTAACTGAAGATAGTTTCTTAGGAATAACATGAGTATAATTATAAACCATACCACCTTGATCAGGCTTATGTTCTACTTCAAAACTTTGATTTGAAATCATACTAGTTAAAACATATTTATTACCTGAAACTTGTAGTTTAAAAACTGACTCTTTAGCTACAAGAGAATCATAAAATATAGAACCTTTAGAAGATACAGTATAATACTCTCCTCCACCATATTCATTTTCAATATTTTGAAATGCTACATAACCAGAGGTATTATACTCAATAGTACTAGAATCATATAATGCATCTATTTTCAATTGAATATCTTTACCAATAAAATCACTCAAATCAAATAAATCAACAATAGCTGAACCATTTTCTATTCTAACGAATTCCTTTTTAATTGTTTTAGGTCTTCCTGCCGAATCAGTAGAAATAAACTCCATATTCAAAGCTGCTATTTTACCATAATCAGAAGCTCTTGCCTCATAATTATCAAAAGTAACAACCAATCTGTTAACATCTACTTCTAAATGATAAGTCAAATTAGGTAATGTATATGGATTATAAAATACTTCTTTAACACAAGGAACTGCTGTAATAGTAGAATTCTTAATTTTTTCATTAAATACATATATTCCCATCAAACCTGGTCTTAGATTATTGAATGTTGCTACTGTCTCAGTTGTTTGATTAATAGTAATAGGCATAACATCAGAAACATCCATTTCAGTATTAAAAGGATCAGAAGTATCTAAAACAGCATGGAATTTTCTATCATAAACAGTATTATCAACATCTACATAAGTGTATTTTACACTCATAGAACCACTAGACGTTTTAAACGGATACATAGTAATTTTAGGATCTTGCTTACTAACTTCGATATTCTTTGAACGTAAAACAACATCAGTCTTAGCAGGATATCTAGTTTCTGCTTCACCATCATTATTTAAATCTAACATAGCAATATAAGTAACATAATAAACATGACCTCTTCTTGCATCATTATCAACAACAGAATGAGGCGTTCCATTACCAATAGGTATATAACTAAAATCAATCAATCCATTATCAGGAACTACATAATCAAAAGCTAAATCAGTAAGCTCACGACATTGCTGCTTTCCATTCTCATCAGTCTCACAGTCATTAGCATCATAAACTTTATATTTTATAACTCGTGCATTTCTACGACTATTATCATAATTTGCTTTAACTTTCATTCCCACAATAGTAGTCGCATCCAAACTTGTATTAATCTCCTCAGCATCTTTATTACGTACTGTTTCAAATGTAATAGCGTCATCTGGATCTTTTGGAATATCTGGCATAAAATCATTAGACTTAACAGTAATAAATGAATTATTAATACCTATTTGATTTTTAAACACTGTATAATCATATGCATCTTTTATCTCAATCGTATAAAACTCTGCATTTAAATCTGGATTATTTAATCCAAAGAAAGCAGGATTCAATACAAATTCCTTATCATAATATGCTACTTGTAAATCACTAAAATACTCTCTTAAATCTCTATCAACACTATGTATTGTTTTAACAACCTTACCAGAAATAGAAGAACCCTCATGTAATACAAATGAAATACCAGTTAAAGTAGAAGCTTCAAGTCTATTATCAGCAATACCATCATTTAATAAACGTGCCTTAACATTAAAAGCTGGCCCAATATCATCAGTATCAATAGTAAATGATACATTAAAAGGATTAGTAGGTAACGTATTAACACTAACACTTCCAATATGATAATTATCAATAGCTGGATTACCATCTTGTAAATTAACTGTTCCATATAAAGATATAGTATAAGTTTCATTAGCCCTTAAATTATTTCTATTAAATGGAATAACAGTATTTCCTGCAGCTGTATATTGTTCTGTAGTTCCACTAGAATTAGTATAAACAATAGTCATAGGTTTATCTAAATCAATAGTATTACCAGTATCAGTAACCGTAATTATACCATCAATCATTTCAAAAGTAACATTATTAGTCTTCCATGAAATAGAAGGTGCTTCTCTACCATCTAATTGCATTACCCCACTCATTGTTGTAAAGTATTCAATATATTTCTCATTATCATAAAAATCAATAACTACTTGAAATACATATCCAACACCACGATAAAACAAACTATCATCAACATTTAAATCAACAGAAGATAAATTATTTTTTTCAATAACAGTAATAGGAGACCCTGTACCAGCATCCATAGTTCTAGTATCATATACAGCATATCGATAGCTCTCAACACCATTTTCACTATCAACCATATTATCTAATTTTAAAGTAAATTTACCATTCTTCTTATCCAATATAAATGAAGGTGTACCAATATTAGGTCTTACTTTAAGAGTTTTGGCACTAGTTTCAATAGCATAATCATTAGAAACAATATAATCATCATACAATATATTATCAACAAGAATAGAATATTTAGTATTAGACTTTAAACCTGTAAAAGACACCGGAACATCTGTACCACTTTTTTCTACTGGAATAGTTTCTATAACTTCTCCTAAAGTATCATAAATACTAACATTACAACTTCTTACTTTAGAATAAGTATCAAAATGTATATAATAATTCAAACTATCAGAAGTAAAATAATCTTTTCTCAAACTAACGCCCAATGCTGAAGTAGAAAATACATTTTGAACAATATCCATAGTATAAATAACATCATTCTTTTTATAACTTAATGTCGTAACAAGATTATAAATAGTATCTGGCATTAACTTATTTGAAGATATCTCAATATTATATGTTCCTTCATCTGATTCAATTAAATCAACAACTCTACCAGTACTATTTTCAATAATTGAAGTAGTAGCACCACTAGTAATAAGTGAATCTTTATCCGTAATATGAATAGTTCCTTCAATCTTATTAGCCGTTACCTCTAACTCACTAATGTCAGCAGTAGGTAATTGTAATTCTGATTCTACAACTTCGTTTTCAATAACATTTCCACCAATAGAATCACCAGTATCTTCTTCTCCACCATCTGAAGAACCATCACCAACTCCACCATTACCATTATTTTGATTTGCATTATCTTCTTCTGCTTGTTCTTCTTCATCTTTCTTTTCTTCGTCAATAGGTTGTATCTCTATGTTATCAGAAGAATCAATAATCATTTGATCAATACTTATCTTAGCATCATCATCATAAAAGATATATCTATTATCTAAATTCAAAGTTAAATGATTTCCTAAATCAATAATAGCATTTTTGCCAATTGTTTGATATTTAACATCCTTATTTTCTATAGTAACAACTTTCTCATCAACGAAATTCAACTCAATATATTTAGAAGTAACAGGAATATCTTTAGTACCATCTAAATTTAATTTCAAATCATTACTTATAATAAGATACTTTGTATCACTAACCTTTACAATAAAACTACTAAATTTAAGAGGTTTACCCAAATTATCTACAGAATAAGAACCATTACCATATTGAAGAATTGTATCTGTAAATATATTGTAATATTTAGGAATTTCAGCATTAATTTCTTCCAAATTTAAAATAACAGCTTTCTTTAAAACACCAATAGAATCATCATTATAGTGAATAAAAGAAGCCTCAACAACATCTACTTTATCCCCATTAGTATCAGTAAATACAACATTACTATCATATCTAGTTTTATAACTTGTATCTTCATCAAAATAATAAACATTAGATTTATTACTAGAAGAAGTACTTTTATTATCTAAAATATAACCAGCTCTAACAAACGACTTCTGTGAATCACGAAAATGCACAACAGCCATATATGAAATTCCAAAAACCATTAATAAAACTGATAAAACAATAAAAAAAACTTTCCTCCACATACCTAATCCTCCATATAATATATCATATAATAATATCAAAAAAAAAACAATATTATTTATGAAAAATATAATTATAAAAAAAAAGACTAATCAAGAATTAGTCTTTAAAAAGAAAACTAAGAGTCATGATTGTCATATTGTTTAATCTGCTCTTCTAAATCAAAAACCCTATCTCTTAATTCACGATTTTGATTTTCTAAATCAATCATTTTATTATCACAATTACTAATATTATCTAAATAATTATCCCAATTACTTTTTAATTTCTCAATATTTTCATGATTAGTATATACCTTAACACTATAAATATCATTATTATAAGAAATTATTTTTTTCAAATTCACGTTTTTAATAAACTCTCTTCCTATTTTAAATGGATTATCACAATAAGCCCATTCTCTAATACCATTATGATAATCATTATGTAGAGAAATATCACAATATTTATTAATAACATAATCTATTTTAACATTAGAATTATCAGCTTCTATATATTGAATATCAATTCTATTAAATGGATGAATGAATAAATCATC
>AUXO010203791.1_pt1 | contig 14114 bp, 12 predicted proteins | sample 768731 | NCBI WGS metagenome assembly AUXO01 (sample SAMN02715735, study PRJNA202380) | gut metagenome | biome: sheep rumen | host: Ovis aries | place: New Zealand: Palmerston North | reverse complement strand
TCACTGTCAAAGAAGCAAACAAACTCCGTTTCTCCCGTTTTATCAAAACCAATATTTCTACAAGTCGGAGCACCTTTGGGCAAGCGATTTCTTTCAAAATATTTGATTCGTGAATCCTTAGCCGTATATTCTTTAAGAATATCGAGGGTTTTGTCATTTGAACCATCATCAACAATGATTAATTCCCAATTTGAATAAGTTTGTGCCAAAACACTTTCTATAAAATCTGGGAGATATTCTTGGCAGTTATAAGAAGGAGCAATCAACGATACTTTTCCTTGTTCCATACGTCAATGAAAATATATTAAACACGTCGAAATATTGCAAAATAATAAAGGATATTTATTTGAAGCAGAAGATAATTAGAATGTAGATTTTAAGTTAAAAAAGACTCCAAGAAATTTTTACTTTTATTAATGATTGGTAATAGTTTTATCCAAACAGAAGAATAATCAATCTTTTCTTTCCATGAAAAGTCCTTTTTAATTGATTCATAATCCAGATATAGTCTAGATTCTAAACCGATTTTTGAAAGAAGTGAACTCAATCTACTTTCATTTCCTGTCCCAGTAGGCATCACGACAAATTGTTTTCCAAAAATTATGCAAAAAACCATGCAATGGAACGAATCAGTAAAAATAAAATCAGACGTTTGTATTAATTGGAGCCAGTCTGGTACAGTAAGTACAGGGTTGTTATACACTCCTTTAATTTCATTTACACTGAAATCAGCTCTTACTTTTAATTGTAATTCGTTTCCCATATAGCAAATAGTATCTCTCCAGTCTTCTGATTTTTTGAATTTGAATGAAAAAAGGAACCCTTTTCCATTTGTGTTACCATGAGATGAGATTTCTGTGTAATAGGATTTTGGAATCAAGAATGTTGGATCAATTACTTCAACAGCATTTTTAATATCAAAGGTCTCGTGAAGGATTCTTAAACCTAAGTTTTCGCGTACGCTTATTGCATTAAACTTCTTTAAATAACCTTTTATTTCTAAGATTTGCTCTTTTGTTAAATCATTTAAATCTCCTCCAAAACTAGCAGCATAGGAAATTCGGGACTCATTATCTAAAAAAGAGAAATAGAAAAGAGGATATTTTTCTTTTACGTTTTTCGGATTCCAAACTTGATCGCTTCCCACAATATAAAGGTCAGCTTTAGGCAAATGATCTTTAATGTCCTTCTCTGTTTGGTAATGAGGTGTAAATGGGGGAAGATAATGATCGTAGAAATCTTGGAAGTTATCAATATTCTTGTTTATGTTCTCATTCTTCTTTTTAATTTGGGAATAAGTGTACGGCCTTATCATCCATGAATCATGATAATGATACCTTATAGTTTTTTTTATATAGTAGATAATGCTCCTTTTTAAGCGTTCAAAGGTTCCCATTTTACAGGATACCTTCTGAGCAATACTATTGCGAGGGTCTCTTAGCAATATAATTTCATGTCCCTTGTTAATAAGATATTGGGATAGGGCATAGCATTGCAAGGCGGCACCAAAGTTTTTATTGTGGGTAAAAGTTAAAATGGCTATTTTCATTTAATTATTTATTTCTTTATAATAGTCTTGACCATTGATATCGCATTTTCTCCCAAAACTGATTTTGCGATTCTTTTTATTTTCGTTGTTAATTCTTCTTTTTTACTATTATCTTCAATTAGATGGTCAATAATATAAAGTGCATTGCTTTCATCTGTTGATTCTGTAAAAACTTCAAATAGTATAGCTTGAGAAATGTTAGGATTGGTAAATTCGTCACATTTTTCCAGAAATTCAGTTTTGTTTGAAGCTGATAGGTATTTAAATCCTAGATCTTCAGAATAATGTTTAATAAGCACTTTCGATTTATTACCATAATGGCCTGCAGCGGCAATATATTCATCAGCATCTTCTCCAAATTGAGCCCCTAAGTGATGATAGTTTCGAAATTCTGTTCCTTTTCCATTATTAATTAGCAAAATTCGAATGTTGTTACCCCGGTGTCTGTTTGCTATAGAATTAATATCATAGAAAAATGCCAAGTCTCCAAATACGCCGAAATATAGTTTGTTGTTGTTTGCCAATGATGCCCCAACGAGTGAAGAAACTCCTCCGTCGATACCAAAGCCGCCAACGTTGCAAAATCCCCAGACAGACTTTGGAATCTCAAAGAGATTCCAACTTCTTAAAGAATTGAAAATACCGAAATGTATTTCAGATTTTTCTGGTATTTTGGAGGAAAGGACACTTGCAATCCAAATATTTGAGAAGGGAATGCTATCTGGAATAACATCACATAAATCTAAATATTTTTGTTGACAATCATTTAAAAAGGAATTATCGGAAATACCATTGTTTTTGACATATTTATCGAAGAAGTAGTACTCATCTAATTCAAATATATAAGTTAGATTTCGGAATGTATCTCTATAAACACCATCTTCGGAAACCCTCCATGTTTGATTGGTTCTTTTCAACAACTTTGTTGTGTAAGTGTCACCGGAAACCTCTCCTAAGTGGATAACTAGTTCCACATCATCAACTACAGATTCTTTTATGTCCTTTTGGTGCCCAAGCAATGCATGTAAAAACCGGTGGTTGCCTTTGTAATTACTGGTATGATCACAGAAAACAACAGCATTATTTTCCTCACAGAACTTCTCAATTTCTTTTTCCGTCTTTTCTGAAAAAGGTAAATGAGAGCCAATAAAAATGATGATTTTTCCATTGGGTAATGGTGGAAACTCAGATTTATAATTTACATATCTTACAAAATGTGCTTCTGGAAGAATAATGGAAGTGAAATCTTTACCAAATAAAGTCTCAAGGTTTATATGTACGGGCCCATTGCCTCTTGTCGTAAGGGCAATTAGAGCTTTATTTGCTTTTGTTTCTGCCTCCCATTCGTCATCTTTTCCACGAATGCTCCTAATATATGTGCTATAAATGGCCACATCATTAGGAACAACACTTCTATCTAAAACCTGAGCTATATGATTACCAATGTTGGCTTGTCCTTGGTGAGAAGTAATAGCAAGGATTGGAAGTTTTCTATAAAAAGCTTCAGTAAGACCTGGCAAATAATTACGAGATGCGGTAGCGCCTGTACATGATAACACCACAGGTTCTCCGGTTTCTGCAGCCAGTCCGCATGCCATATATGCAGCGGAACGTTCATCTGCGGCAGAATACATTTCAAAGAATGAATCTTGCTGCATACTGGCTAAGATGGTGATATTTGTAGTTCCTGGAGAAGCTATTACTTTCTTTATTCCGTATTTCTTTAACAAGAAAAGCACGATTTGAGCATTACGTTCTGCCGTATAATGTGTATTCATATAATGTCACTTTATTTTCCTCTGAAATTAATGGTCTTACCGTTATTCAAGACGATTATTTGTCCTGAGATACATCCAGATAGATCTGACAGTAAAAATGCTGCTGTCTCTGCAACCTCTCCAGGTAAATACACCCTTTTCGTGGCACCGTTTTTAGAATAAAGATTTCCATCCTCTTTATACCCGGTCATTTCAGAAGTAGTAACTCCTGGTGCAATGGCATTTACCCTGATATTCTTGGATGCAAGTTTGTAGGCTAATCCCTTCATCATGCTATTGGTGGCTGCTTTGGTCCAGCCATAAGGTCTAATATCTACAGTATCACCAGTTTCAGATGAAACAAAAAGTATATTTCCCTCTTGGTTTTGAGATAAAAGCATATTTACAAATTTTTGAGTAAGAAAAAAACTACCCTTTAAATTTGTGTTTATTTGTTTATCAAAAGATTCTGGAGTCACATCTGCAAAAGTATTCTCGTGAAGAGAAATACCAGCATTGTTTACCAAACAATTTGCCCCTCTTAGAATTTTGTTGGCATTATTGATAAATGATTCAAACGTTTCAATATTTGTAACATCTAGAATAAGATAATGACAATCTAATTCTTTCGAACTCTTTCTCAATTTGTCTTCATTTCTTCCTGCAATTAATACTTGTGCTCCCTCTTCTTTGAATTTTTTTGCCATGGCATAACCAATACCACCTCCACCACCAGTTACGATGATTCTTTTATTCTTTAGTTTTTCCGATGGCAAAGAGTATACAATTTGAGCATTGACAATGCTGTTAGGAATTCCTTTAACAATGTAAGTTATTCCCCTAGAAATGTATTTTTTAATTCTAGAGAATGCCATTATTTTCTTATGATTTGTATGAATGTTTAATAATAGAAAGGGTTTTTTTTAAACCAATATTACTCTTCCATGGTTTCAGTTTTATATAGTCAAGATATCTTTTCTCATGAAGGGCTAATTCACAATCGATTTTAATTATTCGTTTTTTAAGAGAATTATAAATGTCATCATAACCATACAGTTTAGAAAAATATGCCCTTGCTTCTAAAGCACTTTTATTAAAACGGAGTTTTTTACTTTTATTTTTTGAATGGCTTGCACTTTCGTTAAGTATCCTATAGACAGTAGTAATGTCTTCTAATACTTTTACTTTTCCTTTATGCATTAATTGTATCCATAAAGGAACATCTCCCATAAGAAATTTGCCAGGTGGAATGTTTTTTTGTGCTTCGTAAAAGTCATCTGTTAAAAATAATGTTGTTGCAGTGGGGACAATACCTTGAGCAGATAAATAATCTTTCAGGCAATCTCCCTCAAGTAAATGAAAACGCCTTTTTTGGATTACTCCGTTGCGTTCTTCATGGTAATTTGAACAAACCAGTGAGTAATCAGGATAGGATTCCATAAAATCAACTTGTTTTTGTAGTTTTAAAGGGTCTATCCAGTAGTCATCTCCTTCACATATAGCAATGTATTTCACTTTTTCTTCCCATTCCTTAAAATATGGATCTTTAGCCTTTTTACGATAGTGATTGTATTTTAAGAAAAAAAATAAGAACGTGCAGTTAGAGTTTGTTTTATGTGTTGCGATAACCCTCACATAATCATTTGTCTCTTTTTTTTGAAGAGTTGAAGCGTCAAGTTCATTGTTGATGAAATCCCAGAGAACTTCTTGTTCGTTATCAGTTGAGGCATCATCCACCACTATAGCAAAAAAGGGGAAGTTTGTCTTTTGCATCACAAAACCGTCCAAGCATTGCTGAATGTATGGTTTATGGTTAAAAGTCATACAGCGTATGGTAACTATAGTATTGTTATTATTCATATAATCTGTATTTGTTAATTACTGATGGTTGGTTTTCATGTCACTTATCCTCTTGCCTCATGAAAAAATGAAGCAAGGGGGTAACGGCCTTGGATGTTAACTTGAAGTTATTTTACGATTGTTTCGTAGAGGATTCGTATAGTTGCATTGTCTAACTCAATAGGATTGTTCTTCAACCGGACAGGATTGACAGAGGAACTTAATATTTCTATGTCTGAAGACCGGCGGTTAGGTTCAGGTGTGGGGTTAAATAACTCCATGTCTTTCATCATACCTCTAAATAGGTCTATAGCCTCCGTAGGCGTTTCTGCACCCATAGTATGAGCTATGTCATAGAAAACACCATTCAGATAGTCTTGACCACGATTATCTAAGCATTTTTCAATGTTACCAATCATATATTCCCATATCTCTGGCAAGCATACTGCAACCGCATGACCATGTGGAAACCGATATAATGAAGTAATTTTATAACTCATTGCGTGAGCTGCTGTGGTGGCCGTAATATTGATAGCACGTCCTCCATAGTTGGCACCCAGCATAATCTTTGTTGCCGCATCATCATCGTTTTCAAAGATATACTTCCGCCAATTGGCCATGATGAGTTCAATAGCCTTACGGCTGTACTCATAACTTTCTTCTGTAGAGTTCACACTCCACCATGATTCTATTCCTTGGCAGAGGGCATCAAGCATAGTACATTTTTTCTGATAGAGAGGCAGGGTTTTCAGAACTGACGGTTCTAAAATAGCGTAGTCAGGCAAAACACCGTCGTTAGTAACTGTCTGTTTGTTACCCTCATAATACATTACAGCATTATGAGTGGATTCACTACCTGTTCCAGCTGTTGTAGGGATAGCAATGAAGGGAATCTTTGAACCGTCACATTCTACTCTTTTGTTTACAAGAGGGGGAATAAGGGCAGAGTTGCCTTCTTTTGCAAGTACGGCAAGTTTGATACATTTGGCAACGTCTATGGCGCTACCACCGCCAACAGCCAAGATGCTATCACAATGTTCTGCTTTCAGCAGGTCAATACCCTTACAAACCTGTTCGTATTGGGGATTTGGAGTGAAATCAGAAAAAAGAACTTTTTCTGTTCCCAAAGTCTCAATATTCTTTTTGATATTGAGGAAAGGAAAGGAGGAGTCAACAACAAGAAATAGTTTCTTGCAGTTAATATCCTTCATTATCTGAGAGAGGGATGCTATTCCCTGAATAAATATTTGTTGCATTATTTAGTCTTTTAAGAATGCCATTAAAGCTTCCTTATTTTGAATGGGTGTAGTGGTGGGGCGACCAAGGTCTTTACGATTACCTTTTTTGACTTTAACTTCCAAGAAAATAGGTCCTTCTATTTCCTTTAGTTTTTCAAGAAGTTCCTGAAGGCGGTCTTTGCTTTCAATAGAATAAACATATTTGTAGCCAACAGCTGTTGCAACTGCAGGAATGTTAATATTCAGGCCTACTGTCGGCTGGCCACCTACAGAGTCATGGGCACCATTATTGAATACCACATGAACGTAATTCTTGGGCGCCTTCTGTGCTACAATAGCCATACTGCCCATGTGCATGATACTTGCCCCATCGCCATCAAAACACCAAACCTTGCGATCTTGTTTTGCCAAAGCAATCCCGAGGGCAATCTGAGAGGCGTGTCCCATCGAACCAACTGTCAAGAAATCACGTTCATGCCCTTCGTTCTTTGCCGTGCGATACTCGAAGAGTTCACGGGAAATCATACCTGTAGTAGAGACAATCACATCCTTGTCACCAAGTGCTGCAGCAACAGTTTGAATAGCCTCTTCTCGGCTCATAGTTAGATTGTTTTTCTCTACATTCTGAAGCGTATAAGTATCAAATGTGTCCTTTTCTATCACTAACGCATAGCACTGCTTGGTGGTTTGCATAAAAGCTACAGCCTTCTTGATTTGTCCTTCAGCCTTATCCTCATCTTTCGAGAGTACTGTATAGTCAATACCCATCACATTGAGCAGACCAGTAGTGACCTTGCCTTGCTTTACATGTTGGGGTTCATCATGTACACCAGGTTTGCCACGCCAGCCAATAACTAAAAGAACAGGGATGTTGTAAACGTCAGGATCCGTCAAAGAGGCAAGAGGGTTAATAATATTACCCTCACCAGAGTTCTGCATATAAACTACAGGAATTTTGTTGGTAGCCAAATAATGCCCTGCAGCTAACCCCATGGCGCCACCTTCGTTAGCAGCTATGATGTTATGAGCAACATCAGCATGGTCGGTAATATATGCACAAAGGTTCTTTAATAAAGAATCGGGGACACCAGCATAGAAATCAATACCATAACTGGCTAATATGTCATAAAAGAATTGTGGACGTATCATTTTTACAATTAATAATATGGCTATTTACAATTTATTCTTCTGGAATAAGTGTTATGATTTCTTTAATGCTCATGCACTTATCATCACATTCCTTAGCTCTATGATTCTCCAGAATCGTTCGTGCAGCATCTTGCATCGCAGGAAAACCTGTGCGGGTGAGTTGGTTCGCATAGATAACCACGTTTACGCCACGTTCCTTAAACTCCTGTTCGGTTACGGTATTAAAGGATGTCGGAACGACAACTATCGGAGTGGTGGTGTTCTTTTCACGGAACTTGGCCACAAACTCGAATATTTCAGCAGGATCCTTCTTGCGAGAGTGAATCATAATGGCATCAGCACCAGCCTCACTGAAAGCAAAAGCACGTTCGAGTGCATCTTCCATGCCCTGCTCCAGAATTAGACTCTCAATACGGGCACAAATCATAAACTCTTTAGTTTTTTGGGCTCGTTTACCAGCTTTAATTTTCTCACAGAAATCTGGAATAGATGCTTGGGTTTGCTTAACCTCTGTACCAAATAGCGAATTTTTCTTCAAGCCTGTTTTGTCCTCTATGATGACCATAGAAACACCCATACGTTCCAGTGAACGGACGGTATATACAAAATGTTCGGTCAAACCACCTGTATCACCATCAAAGATGATGGGCTTGGTGGTAACTTCCATAATGTCATCTATGGTGCGAAAACGACTGGTCATATCCACCAGCTCAATGTCTGGCTTACCCTTGGCGGTAGAGTCGCAAAGCGAACTTACCCACATAGCATCAAACTGATAGGTCTTGCCATCCTGGAGAACTTTTGTATTCTCCACAATCAATCCTGTTATACCACTATGGGCTTCCATAGCAGTAACAAGTCCTTTCATGTTGATAAGTTTGCGTAGTCTGCTTCGGCGAATATCGGGCATAGATGCCTCTGCTCGATGGTTGGCATCCAGTTCCTTATACATTGGGTTGTTACTATATGGGTATTCAATTAGTTTTCCCCCATATTCGGAAAGCACTTCACAAACTTCTTGTCGAATAGGCTTTTGGAAGCCTTCACACCAATCGTTTCCATGAACGACATAGTCAGGTTTTAAAGTACGCAGATTATCCGCATAGGAGAGCGTCTTTTGCTCTATCACACGTTCTACGCCTGAAATATTCTCTAAAAGAGCCTTACGTTCTTCATAGGGAATCATAGGGAATCGCTTATAGCTAGCAACGGCCTCATCAGATAAAACGCCTATAATAAGTCGACCTAAGCGCTTAGCTTTATTAATAATCGCCATATGCCCAGAATGTATATATTCTGTTGAAAATGACATATAAACGGTGCGCTCATTAACTTTTGCCAATTTTTTGCTAACTATGTCTAGGTCTTCAGGTGTGTCAATCTCTGCGCAAAGCATATCCTTTACATCACAAGGATAAATATTGCACTGTTCAGAGACCTCGTTAAAGGCATTCTCTGCATAGCACTTGCGGTTATCGTTCTCACAGAATCTCTCTATGTTATTTAGCCATACCAGCCAATCCTTCTTCAAAATTTTATAGAGAGGCTGTGCAGCCATAGCATTATCAAAGAATTCTATTCCCACTTTGTCAATACGTCTGTCCTTAATAACAGCTTTGAAGTCCTTTTCTGGTAATGGTAATGTACTGCTTACGGCCATACAGCTGTTTTCGTTTTCCACAACAGCTTCCATCACAAGGTTTTCAAGGACTAAATCGCCATGCATTAGAATAATGTCATCTTCTTTCAAGTATTCCTTTGCGCAATATATGCTGTAAATATAGTTTGTTTGGTCGTAAATGGGATTGTTTACAAATGTAAAGTGAAGAGGGAGATGCAATGCATCACAATAATCAATAAGTACTTTATCATAATAACCTGTTGTCATAACCACTTCTTTAATCCCGAAGGATACCAATTGTCTAAGCTGTCTGCTCAAAATCGTATTATGAGCAGAAATCTCCGTCATACATTTCGGGTGTTCTTTTGTTATAACTCCCATTCTGTGGCCAAGGCCACTGTTTAGAATTAATGCTTTCATATTATGAATGAATAAATATTGAAAAATATCAATAAAATAATGAGCTCCATGGTATAAACCTTTTATGCCTTACAGTACCCAATAAATTTCCGTATGCAAGAAAATAGGGTATATTATGATTGACCAAGATGTCTCTTATGGATTCGGCCATATATAATAATCGTTTTTGAACTCTTTTTATATCCATAAAGTATTGATTACAAAAATGTTACATTTGAATAATGAGGTTTGCGCTTTTCTATAGGTGGAAGCTGCATAAAATTACCATAACAACGGTTTAATAGTGCTTCAGCTTTTTGAGGACCATAAAACTCTGTATTCTCAAATCTGTATTTTTTTAATGGGAATAATTCGTCTAAAAATAGACGGTCATTGTAGATAATAGAAAATGCATACATTTTTCTACCTAAATCTTTTTGATTATTTAAAATGTCTTTTTCTTTTGTTAATTTTGAAGTCAAGTCTTCAATTCTTCTTTTAAATTGTTCCTCTTCAATAAGATCATGCTGCCGCCGTCTTTTTAAATAGGCTATATGTTCAGAAAGTCTATAAATCTGCTCTTCTTTCTCTTGGATAAGTTTTGTCTTGTAAAGATCAACACTGATACCTTTATGTTGATAATGACTATCAATAGGGAACATTTCACATTCTGTTAAAGAATTAGTATCTTTTACATGAGCCCACGCATGAAAATATTTAGGCTCAGAATCCCAATTTTCTAGAAACATATTCATAGGTAAATTTTTTTTAAGTACAATCATTGCTTCATCGTAGCTGTCATCGAAGAGATAGAAATCAAAGTCGTCATCCCATGGTATAAACCCTTTATGACGAACAGCCCCAAGTAAGGTACCATAAGTGATAAAATAAGGAATATCATTTGATTCAAGAATGTCACGAATAGCAATAGCCATCTCTAATAATCGTTTCTGGACCTTTTTTACGTCGTTAAGTGTGTACATAATTATATTTGTTAAACTAATACGTCAATCATATCAGGACTAAATACAGGAATGTTAAGTTTAGATTTAATATTAACTCTTTCAGCATTAGAATCATCAATAAACAGAGCTTTATTTGAATGAATATAATCTGCTTTATCTGCTGTTTTGTCAATATGTATCACTTTGTCAAATAGGTGGTCAAGTCGAAAAACTTCTAATTCTTTCTTTATATTTCCATCATGTTTACTTAACAAATAAATCTTTTTCTTTTCATTGATGCACTTATAGAGAAAGCTTACCAAAACAGTGTTTACCGTTTTTTTATCGAGGATAAGACAATCATCATAGTCGCAGTAAACAGAATCAAATACAAGATTGGTCTTATATTTGTTTTCTAAAGCCCGATCTAATTCGACTTGATAATCATTTTTTAGAATGCTAACCTTATAATCAAAAAGATCGAACAAAGACAAAAGAGCAAAATTAACGCCTATAGCTCTCGACAAAAGAGAAGAACCACCCAAACGTGATGCTATCTCAAGCAGACAAAGATTGCCTTTTTTGTCTCGTTTAACTTGATAAAACCAAGCCCCGCGAAATGTAATCTTTTGGTTAATGGCTTCGGCAATCTCGGTAAATTCGTCTTGCTTATCAACAAAGAATGTGTTTACGCTGATACCATCTTTCACTCTGTTTCGCTTTCGGGCGGCACTATAAAGTAACTGACCTTCTTTGTTGGTGAAACAATCAACCGTAAATTCTTCACCAGGTAGGTATTCTAAAATGAGCAGATCGTCTTTTCCACAAACAAAAGCATCAACCTCCTCTTGGCTATTTAGTCTTTTAGTGCCTTTTGCGCCATATCCAATTTTCGGTTTAGCAAATACAGGAAATGCGCTGATGGGAATTTTGATTGAATTATGGATCTTTGGTATATGGACACAACCGTCAAGCTTTTGATAGGTTAATTCTTTGGACAGACAGATGCGAGTGGTTTCTACTGGCGATGCAATAACCTTACACCCCAACTCTGCCTCATGTTCTTTTAAAATGGTGATGACTAAATCCATTGCAGGATAGATGGCATCAATGTGTCTATCCTTTACAATCTTTGCTATGGCAGGAATAAAATCCGCAGAGTTGGCAAATGGTATCTCGGGAATGTAGTCTTCGTATACGAATTTACCATGGTCATCAACAGAACTACCTCCTATCAAATGGAAATATGTTGAGTAGCGGACAGAACTATAGATGTCAAGGCCTATCTCAGAACCACAGGGGAAGACCAATATGTTTTTCTTCATTTGATGATGATCTTTTTGTAAAATAATGCCTAATTTAATTAGGCCGTAAATTGCATAAATTGTTCCACAAATGATTCTTGTTTTATGAGTATTTGTAAATTCTCCTTTCGTATGTTTTCGTCTTTTACGCACTGAACGAAACGCAAGATAGATTTGTAGAAAGCATCGTCAGCTGGCAGTTCACGAATTTCGTAATCCTGGTTCTTCTTGATAGTGTATGTGGGAACAAAACCAGCAGGTGCAGTAAGGATGCGGTTGGAAACGATGGTTCCCAAACTGCCCCAGATTTCTATTTCACATTTGTAATCGTTGTCCATGCCAAAGGCAATCTGGGCGACTTGACCTGCATCGTTTACCATTGTGGCAGAACCATACATGTCTACTTCGAATCCATTAAGATGGTTTGCTTGTGCGGTGGTAAGACGGGCTGTGTCTCCCAAAAGATAGGAAGCATATTTCATGCAATAGCCGCCAGCATCCAAAAGTGCACCTCCACCTAATGCCTTGTTGTATCGAAAGTCATTTTTTGCGCGCAAGGGAAAACCAAAACTAATACGATACAGGCGTACCTGCCCGATTTCTCCATCCTTTACGACTTTATCAAGCGCTTTCAGTTGGTCATGAAATACGAACATATAGTTCTCATGAAGAGCAAGCCCTTTCTCGCTGGCCAGTCGGACAAGTTCTTCTGTATCGGCCAAGCATGTTGTGGAAGGTTTCTCTATAAATACATGCTTGCCGTGTTCCAATGCCAACTTTGCCCATTTGTAATGAAGTGCAGGGGGGAGTGGGGTGTAGAGGGCATCTATTTCAGGCATCTCGCAAATGGCATGATAACTGTCGTAGATTTTGCCCCCGTAGTTGTCGATAAAATTCTGAGCCTTGGAGCGCTCACGTTCCTGTTGTTCCTGAATGGCCATTTCAGAGACTTTGCTAACATCTCCAAACCATTCTTCGGGAGAGGCAATGGCGATTCCTGCAAATTGAATTTCTTCATTTGCTTTTTGCAATGCAGGAAGAAATCGGCGGAATGCTATTTCTGAAGGACAAATAATTCCTATTTTAATCATAGACTCTTCTGTGTGATGTCAATAATGCGCTGCATGTCACTTTCCTCCAAAGTGAAATAGAGAGGCAGGCAGAGTATTCTGCTGGCGATGTCCTCAGAAATTGGCATAGACGTATAGGGAAGAAACTTTGTAAAGGTGTTGACCGACGGCCAGAAATATCTTCTCGGGAAGATATGTTCTGCCTGCAGATTATTCATCACTTTCAGACATGTTTCTTCGTCCTTGAAGATGACGGGAAAATAACTATAGTTACATGCCTCGTTGATTTTCTGGAAACTGAGGGAGGAATCCTTTGAAAGTTCTTCTTTATAAAGATGGTATTTCTTTTTGCGGTCTGCCAAGGCGGCATCCAGATACTTCAGGTTGGCAATACCTACGGCGGCATGAACTTCGGTCATCTTGCCATTGGTGCCGTCCTGAATGATGTCAGCATGGTTCTCGAAACCGAAAAAGCGAATACGGCGGAGTGAAGCGTCCAACTCATTGTCAAGTGTAAAGCATCCGCCTCCTTCAGTGGTATTCAGCATTTTGGTGGCGTGGAAACTGGTCACGGAGATGTCACCATATTGGAAGATGCTTTTACCTTTATAATTAACTCCTACTGAGTGGCAGGCATCGTAAATGACTTTCAAATGGTGTGCTTGCGCAATGGCATCTATTTCTTCAATATTGCAACAGTTGCCGAAAACATGTACCGGCATGATAGCAACTGTATGGCAAGTTATTTTCTCTTCAATCTTCTTGGGGTCAATGCAAAAGGTCTCAGGGTCAATATCCACAAAGACTGGTTGGCAGTTTTCCCATACAATAGAACTAACGGTGGCGATAAAAGTAAAAGGGGTGGTTATGATTTCACCGTGAAGTTTCAATGCCCGTATGGCCATCTGAAGTCCGATGGTGCCATTGACGCAACTGACCAGTTGTGGAACACCCAAATGTTCGGCACATTCTTTTTCAAAACGTTGGACCAGTGGGCCGTTATGGGTCATGATACCACTTGCCCATATCCCTTTCATCAGCTCATTTACTTCTTCCAGAGGAGCCAATGTGGGTTGTGTTACATATATGTTTTTTGTTTCCATATCTTAATTGATATAATTAAGTGCAGCGATGAGGCTGCGTGACTGAATGTTCAGATAATTATTGAAGCGGAGGAACTGGTAAATCTGTTCCAATGTCATCCAGGTGTAACGTTCTGGTACTTCGATTGGAAAATCGTCTCC
>AUXO011516233.1_pt1 | contig 14115 bp, 12 predicted proteins | sample 768731 | NCBI WGS metagenome assembly AUXO01 (sample SAMN02715735, study PRJNA202380) | gut metagenome | biome: sheep rumen | host: Ovis aries | place: New Zealand: Palmerston North | reverse complement strand
TTATAATCACGAATGAGGCTGTTGTAGCTGTTTAAAAGATCAAAATAATATTTGGCGTGATTCTGATAATATAAGATTTCATTGAAGTGGGCAGAATAAATATCCGGATGGTTTTTACATATCTGGATTAAAGTTTCTTTCAAGTGCTCCTTGGGGAGTTCTGTTGTTCTTGAAATCGATTTTGTTCTGTAGTGGAAAAGTACTTCATCAATTCTATATACAATATCATCTTTTTTCAATAATGACAACCAAAAGTCCCAATCTTCATTACCATAAACCATATTAACATTGTAACCGTTAGTTTGATCATAGTCTATGCGGCGGAACAATGCAGAGCAAAAAATACAATTGCCCCAAATGATTTTTTCGTAATCATAATCATCCAAACACCAATCCCCATTAGTAACGCCAAAAGTATCGGCTTTGCAATAAACCAACTTTGTTTCAGGAAATGAGATAAAACGGTTTATTGCTTTTTCTATATATGATGATTCTATGATGTCGTCGGCATCCAAAGGTAAGATATATTCTCCGTTAGAATGCGATATGCCATTGTTCCTTGCTGCCGATACACCGGAGTTTTCTTGCCAAACGTATTTTATTCTTTTATCTTTTTGAATATATATATTGGCTATTTCTTCACAATTGTCTGGTGAACCATCATTTATTATGATACACTCCCAATTCTTATATGTTTGAGCAAGTACAGAATCCAATGTCTCAGCAAGATATTGGGCTTGTTTGTAACAAGGTACTATGATTGAGACTATCCCTTTTTCCATAATAGTTTATCAATGATTTTTATGATTATCAAGCATCCTGTAATCATCTTTTGATAAATTGCTCTTTTGTTTCTATACGTCAACACCTCATTTATTTGTGACTCATTGATGGTCTCCTCAAGTCCATCCATTTTTTGATAGTCAAATAAAATGGCTTCTGGAATAAGTCGTCGAATTACAGAGTCTCGCTCTTGGGCCATCAATTTGTCATTTACTGCACTTAGACCATTCATATCATAATAAATAATGAATTCATCCAGGTGTTTAAAACTACAATTATTTAGCATTTGAATTAAGAAAAATTCCCGATCTGAAACAAGTTTTAATTCTTCATTATATCCAGTTGAACTCAGTAATTTTGTTTTTATAAAAGTTGCGTTATGACATATAGTATTATTCAGTAAGAATTTTAATGTAATTACATCAGGGTGAGTTTTGGGTTTAATAGTATCGTCATAACACAAATATAAATCACCATATATAATATCAGCATTGATTTTATGCACGAAACAACGTTTCAAAGTGTTTTTTTCGCAAAGCCAATCCCCGCTGTTCAGGAACAGCAACCATTCACCTTTTACGTGGGCAATGCCTTTGTTCATAGCATTGTATATGCCCTTGTCCGGTTCGCTGCACCAGTAGGCAAAGTGGTCCTGGTATTGTTCAATCAATTCACGGCTGCCGTCGGTACTGCCACCGTCGATGACAATCCACTCATAATCGGTGAAAGTCTGACTGACCACGCTGTCGATGGTGCGCTGCAGACCGTCGCGATTGTTGAGATTTACGGTAATTATGGAGAGTTTCATATATTAAATTGGTCGATATTGCAATTATTATGTGTTAGAAAATAATTTTTCAGAAACATAATGTTGTGTCGTTAAAATGTATTCGAATGAGGACTATTCGTGACAATTTAAATCAACAAATTACACCAAACCAGAGCCATCATTCCAACAATATTTCAACGATTTACTATTGTTGAAATATAAAAATTGTATAAATTCAATGTGATTGATGTATGGTCGAAGGTGCGAAGATAAGGTGGGACCATTAAGGCATATATGTAAATGATAAAATTTCAATATCTTATATAAAAAGATATTTACATTCTTTTCATATAAAAGGATCATTAAAATAAGGATTGTTTTGTTACATTAGTTTTTGTTTAATTGCATTAATGACGTCATCCACAAGAATATTGTTGATACATTTCCAACGTTCGTTTTGGAGTGGATATTTACAAATACAATTGCAATTGAAACAAGTTTTATCGTGTGCGGTTATGACTGTAGGAATAATTTTTTCTTCTTCTTCGTTGATAGTATCAGCTTGATATGGATGGAAGCGACCGTAATGCCCTCCGCCTAGTAAACAGATTGAAGGAGTATGTGTGGCTACTGCAATGTGTGATGCCGAAGAATCATTTGTTATAACTATTGATGCATTGGCAATAAAAGATATTAACTCAATTAAAGAAGTTTTGCCAGTTAAGTCTATTATTGTTTTATTTCCTTTATATGATGATGTGAAAAATGATGCTTGTAGTCTTTCCTTTTCTGAGCCACATAAAATAATATCTTGAAAAGGAATATAATCTGTTATTTTTAAAAAATTTTCAACAGGCCACATTTTGGAAACTGTGCTGGCACCAACAAACAATACGGCATAAACTTTAGTCTGAAATGGTATCTCGTTCTTGGATGCGAATGGAAGTGTTGGAAGTTTACATTTGAATTTGTCGTTTAATGTTTTCCGGACAAAATGTGCGTTGCGCTGAAGTTCCATTATGTTTTTTTTGTCGTTAGGTACAAGGTAAGAGTACCATTTATCAGCCCTTTCTTTTAAATGCAAATTGTTTTTGTTTTTTATAAAATATAGGTTTTTGTTAAGTATTCCGTTGTTATTTTGATAATCGCCTTCATATCCGATTTTTTCTTTTGCATTTACATTGTGGACAATACAGTCAACGGTGAAAAAATCGCGCGAGAAAACAGGACTATACACTTTTTCATAAGTGTATTTATTAAGTGTGGAAAATAGCGTTTTATAGTAACTGAAATTTCCAATTTGTGATCGGTCAAAAGCAATGAATTCATCAAACCAAGGTAAATGTTCTGCAATTTCAGTCCATACTTTGTTGTGCAGTAGCACTATTTTGTGATTAGGAAATGATTTACGATATTCTTTTGCTTGGTCAAGCCAAATGATGCAGTCACCGATGGCATCAATACGAATAACTAGAATGGTTTTTGATGTAGGTAATTGATGAAAATGTTTTTTTTTCATCCAAAAAGACCATAGTTTGAACCAATCTCGAATTACATGGTATTGATAATTGATTCCTTTGAGTATATTCATTTAATAAAAACGTTGTTCCTAAAGTAGGGATCTAATTTCCAGATATTATATATATAAGTTGTAACTTTCGTTTAATTCTATTTGTCAATTTTTATACAATCGGATGAATAACTCATTTTTTCATCTAGACAGATAATATATATTCGGTTTTGTATATAGTTGTATATAGTAGTGTATGCGTTTGCGCTATAGGCTTTTGCCCGTTAATTCAAAGTAATCGCTACTGAGTAAAGAAGGCCTGTCATATATTTTGAAAAGTTTTTTAGCAAAATGGGGATGATTGAAAGTGAATTTTATTTGTCTAATTGGAATTGGATTGCCAGATAATATATGCAATCCAAAACCAGAGAAAAAGTATTTTTTATATTTCTCCGCAATGAGAGCTAGACTTTTATGGGTATAAAAAGAAATGTGTTGTCCTGTTTCTGTTGCATAATACCACCAATCTTTGATTAAAGGTGGATTTTGGGGTATTAGTTCTGTTGTACAGAATAATGTGTCTGCAATGCTAAAAATTTCATCAAGCGTTTCAAATGGATTTTCAAGATGTTCTAGCATTTCAAAAGAGGTGACTACATCATAATGTTTTTTTTTCTTTTCATGTCCTTGGGCAAATAGATTATTACAGTATTTATCGTACCATTCAAAATCCCATCCTTTGTCACGCATCATCCGAACAAATATTCCATATCCCCCACCATAATCTAAAAGTGTTGATGACGAATTTAATACTTTTAGAATGGTATCAACTTTTATGGACAGGTTGATATTTCGAGAAATTAAACCAATATCACTATCAGATATTGCTTCAGAATAAGCCTCCTGTAACCAAAAAGGCTCCTCGGTTTGAATAAAACCACAATTAGGACAATGGAAATAATTAACTTTGTATTTATTCATAATAATAGCCTTGTCGAAAAGGTTTGTATCTGAATTACATATTTTACATTTCATAATATTATGCCGTTTTAATAGATATAGAAGGGTGGACTTGAACAACACCACAATCAATTCCATTGTATTTTAACGCATTTGTACCAGAATCAAGTATTTCACAGAGACATACGCTTCGGACTTCATCTATTAACTCAACATTCGGTATATGTATTGCTGCATCAAGGTGTATAGGTCCAGATGTGAAGAAATTTTTAGGAATTATAAATTCAATAGTCGCTGATGTTGCACTGTTTAGTTCGTTGATTTGGGTTTCAAGGATGCAAATTCTTTTCGTCTTTCTAAACACATTGATACTAAACATCGTATGTGGATCGATTTTGTATTGTTTGTCTCTGTGTAATGTTACAGTTATTGAAATGTTGTCGCTTGTAACAAAGTGATTAGTTATTTTATTATTATTGGAATAATGAATATCTGTAATGGTAATACTATGATTAAGGTTGTCGTTTTTGTATGAATTGCTTATCGCTGCTAAAGAGGTATATATGTCAATTACCTCTTTTGTAGAGGAAATGAGTTTAATCATTCCATTTTCTAATAAAACTCCGTTAGGACATAAATTAAGAATGGCATCCATATTATGACTCACAAACAGAACTGTTCTTCCTTGACCTTTGCTCACGTCCTGCATCTTGCCGATGGCTTTTTTTTGGAACTCAGCATCACCGACGGCGAGGACTTCGTCGACGACAAGTATTTCGGGGTCGAGGTGGGCGGCTACAGCGAATCCGAGACGCACCATCATTCCGCTGCTGTATCGTTTGACGGGTGTATCAATGTAGCGTTCACAACCGCTGAAGTCTATTATCTCATCCAATTTCCGGTCTATCTCGTTTTTTTTCATTCCAAGAATGGCCCCGTTCATATAGATATTCTCGCGACCGGTGAGTTCGGGATGGAATCCTGTGCCGACTTCAAGAAGGGAAGCAATACGACCTTTGGTATATATTTTGCCTGTAGTGGGAGCTGTTACGCGGCTGAGAAGTTTGAGCAATGTGCTTTTGCCGGCACCATTTTTGCCGATGATACCGAGGACGTCGCCTTCTTGTACTTCAAGGTTGATGTCTTTAAGAGCATATACATAGTCGGAACTGCCTTTGGTGCTACGGTCGTTGGTCTCGCCAATCTTGAGGTATGGGTCCTCCTTGCGCATAACGCTGGTTATCCACCAACGACGCAGGTCGTGACTGATGGTACCGGTACCGACGGTACCGAGGCGGTAGAGTTTGCCGACGTTTTCGAATCTAATTACGGGTTGCATATGATGTGTGATGTATGATGTGTGATGTGCGTGGGTAAAGGTTAACGGTTATAGTTTAACGGTTAAAGATATTTGAAGTAAGATTTCTGTGGTTAATGGTTGAAGATTTTTTGAACACGAATTTCGCGAATTACACGAATATTATTTTGTTAGATTTTCAAATAGAATTTTTTTAGATTTTGAGCGGAGCGACCATTTTGAACGAATACTTATTCGTTCGATTCGAGAGATTCGTGTTTTTTTTCTTCCAGCAACAGATGGGGGCAAACTTGCCACAAGGGATTGAGTCGGCAAGGTTATAGTTTTGTGCCATATAATCGTCGGATGTTTCGGGGTGGGGACTTTGATTCAATCCCCAATTGGATTTCAGGTCTTTAATACTGTGAGTCGCCTCATATTCTTGCATACGTTGGGAAATGTCAGTATGGGCTTTGTGGATAATGTGGTTACAATGACAGCCTCATAATAAATCAATAATTGTCAATTTTAACCCAATTGTCAGGTATAACATCAAAAGAAGAATCCTTGTCCCAGGTTCTAAACCAGGGATTTGGAGCAATAACTATTTTGCTCATATTGTTGTTCAACCAAGCGCCCCACCAACTAAATGAACTGTTTGCAATAATATTATGTTTGCATTTTGTCATTAGGTACATATCCTGCCAGCTGTCTTTTCCAGAATTAATGTCTACAAAATGATAGTTATTGTTTTTTCCAAAGGTGTTTATACACCATTCAATGTCGTCTGAAAAAAAATAATAATGAGGATTGTCCACATTTCGCTCAATATGTCTAATTGCTTGTATATAATAATTATATGTGCACATATTGTCTGCGAATTGTGTCAGGTAGTCTCCTCTTCTGATGTGTATAGAGACACTGTTGCACGAGGCAATTTCTTCAGCAAGATTTTGTGACTGTTTGTTGAGTTTTGATGATTTGAATTTGAAGTGTTTTCGTATGGTGTTGGAATGTTGAAGAAAATATTTTTCTGATTGATGAAAGCCAATGTGATAGGTGTTGTTTTCCATTAGGGTCGGATCCAATGGTTCATAGGCAAGCGCATTTGTCTGTTTAATAGTGGTAAATCTACTGAAGAAACGAGGATATATTTTTTTTATTAATCTATATAGATACCATCGCCATTCACCTCTGCAATGGAGAACACTGAAGATTTCCAAGCCATAGTGCCCATATATATGACTATCACTATCGAGCAGGAAAATACTATTAGAATACGTTTTTTTTAGTGCTTGATAGTATGCATAACAGAACATCTGATTACCAAGTCCACTGGTAACAAGAATAATATGAATACGTGGCAAGTTTAATTTCTTGTACATATTTTTTTTATTCTTTTCTTAATTTCTAAATACACATATTTTTTTAGACCGATATCGTCGATTGTTGAGTATTTTTTGTAAAAAGAACTCATCTTATGGTATTCTTCATCAAATCGTTTAGCCTCATTCTGGAAAAACAATACAGTATCATTGTTCCAAATACTCAATGGTATTACATATATAATATCCTCAAAAATTAAAATATGAAATCTGTTTTTCGGTATAGCATTTATTATATCTTCTATAGAGGGGAACTCTGAGGGATCATTAGGAAGCATTGGCGGATGGATGAATGTTCTTGCATCATCGATGAGAATGATATGGTTTCTGTTGTCAGAAAAAATAATTTCTAATTCCTTTAGCAAAGGACATTGGTCATTTTCTCCATAAGTGTTTCCTGAACTCCAATGTGCATCCAACCAAAAAAGCATATTATTATTTGACTGGTGTATGATTTTTTCAAGGATGACTCTGGAGTCTCCATAATGACATTTAATGTTCTTATATTTCTTTAGCTTGTTCTGTGCTTCTTGGAATATTTCTTCACAGAATTCTATTGTTTCAACAGAATCAAAATGTTCGGCTGCCCAAAGTGAAGTATTCCCGTAATAAGTTCCAGTTTCTACAAAATGGTTGATATTGCCAGCTTTTTTCAGGAACAATGTTGATTTGTCATATATACCAGATCTGATGATACCCATAATTATTGTTTGTTATTTTTAGAAAAACGAATTTGATTTGTTGATTTATTCAATTAAAATATCAGTAAAAGGTCAAAAGTTTTGAGATGACAGTTAAAATAAGACCTTGTCTTAGGAAGATATTTTTAATGTAAAGATGATATATTATTTGTGTATACTTCTATGTATTTTTGTAATGTGAAATGGTTGAGAAATAATGATTTGTTGTCCATTTTTAGTTTTTTAAATTCCTCGGGCTTTTTTTCTTTCAATTCGTATAATGAAGATATATTATTTAGTGCTTGTTCCAATTTGTTAATATCGAAATAGTAAATACCGTTTATTTCGGAAGTGGGAAGTGTTTTAAAATATTTATTACCTCCAGTTAACGAAACATTAAGCACTAAACCAGCCCTTAGTGCTTCTATTACGACTAGGTCAAAATATGTTTCCCGATTAGGTAAAACATATAGATCGCATAGGGTCATTATGTCTTTAACATTTGATACAAATCCTAGTTCAATCCATCTTGGATGTCTCAAAGAAGATATTTCACCAGAACCAGCACATAATACATACAGGTTGGGGTGGGCCTCAAGTGCTTTACTAACGATATCTCTAAAGATGTCAAACCCTTTGATTTTATTATGTCTTCCAAAATATGCTATAATAAATGCGGATTCTGGAATATTGTAAACTTGGCGTGAAAGATTGTGAACTGTTTTATTTGATTCCGTCAGAATTGATGTAGGTGTATAAAATGTTCGGTCATTCAGCTTATCTAATGTCGCCTTTATTTTTTTATTATGTTCGTAAGGCTCTTTCGCTTGAGGGCAGGGAAACATTAGATAATCTGCACAATTGTATAATTTACACTCTTTTCTATATAAGAAATACCGAAGAAATCTCAACGATTTATCGGCGTCAATTAGTTCGTCGGTCCAGGGACAAGGACTATGAGATGTCAAAATGGTTTTTCCTCGATAGTTAGGAAATGTGTTTCTGAATTGAATTATGTGGATTAAAAAGTGAAAATGTATATAATCGTATTCATCTACATTAATTCGATTTTTTATATTATCCCATTTTATTCGATATATTCTATAAGTGTAATCAAGTGTTTTTGTTAGGAAAGATTTTATATAAGGAGTGTGATTGACTGTTTGGAGTAGAGAATGCCAACTCCATTTTAAGATATTCCTTTTAGGTGGATCGTCATACTTGTTGTTTATGACTGGTTTATTGTTACTGGATTGAACTGAAATCTCCTTGGAAAGGAAAAAAATGTTAGGATTAGGATTTTGGATTAGATATGAATGAATATTATATACATATCCAGATGGGCCACCTGTATTATGCAACTCAAACATATCCCAAATAAGAATTTTCATATATGTTTTTTTTCTACTTTTGATAAAAAACCATCTAACCTTTGGCTTGTGCGGATTGCATAATCAATGATAAATTTAGTTGATTTGCGATGACGTGAGAAATGATAGTTTTTTTCGTAGTTTGATAAATCGATTTTAATTTGTTGAGGTACATATTTTTCAAAGGCTGCAGTGCGTTCGATGTGATGTTTCAAATCAGCTGCAGAACTTCGACCTTGATTGTCGTAGTATACAATGTATTGGTTAATATGTTTAAATGTGGAACCGTTAAACAACAACTTTAAATTCATTGCCCAATCGGAAACAATGCAAAAGGATTCGTCGTATGGATTATTGTTAAACAGGCTTCGTTTGTATAAAGTGGCCTGGTGACAAATATTGTTATATGGGAAGAAAAGAAAACCTAATTCGTCTGGATATGTGATTGGGTTTAGTTTGCCTCCATCATTAACCTGAACCATATCGCCATAATAGATGTCATATTTGCCGTCTATTTGAGCAAATGCTTTTTCCAGACTTGTGCTATCATATAACCAGTCGCCGCTATTTAAAAACTGAATATAGTCTCCGGCGGCGTGTGACAGTCCTTTGTTTATAGCATTATAAATGCCTTTGTCTGGTTCGCTGCACCAGAATGAAAAGTGTGATTGGTATGTTTTGATGACATCTTCGCTGCCATCGGAACTGCCACCATCAATAATTATCCATTCATAATCTTTGAACGATTGTTGTATTACACTATTGATGGTTTTTTGTAATCCATCTTTGTTGTTGAAATTTATAGTAATAATGGATAATGTCATTTGTATATCATCATTAAAAACTTTTCCAACACGCGGACAATGGTTTTGTGTTGTTTGCTTTGAGTGTTTATTAGCCATCTGTTGATGGCTTTTTCCCAACGTCTGCGCGGGTCCTTGAATGACTTGTCGTGTTCTATGCCCAATTGTTCGGCTCGTTCATTCCAGTTGACGTCCCAAATGTTTAAATGACGAAAGTAATCTGCGCCATATTTGAGCATATAATTAATTATCTGTTTATTCCACATAGGGTTGCTATTGTGTAAAACAGATGTTATATCTATATTGTATTTACTATAATCCTTCTGCCATTGTTCCGGCCAAGGTAATAATTTGTTTTCTGGAATTGTGTCAATTTGATGGTAGCGTCTGTATATACTAATAGGAAAACTTAATTTGTTGACAAGTTCAAAACATTGATACCAACGATTGCGATCCAGCATCCTTCCCCAATCCATAAATTTATAATGAATTATGCCGATTTCGTGACATATTAGTACGTCGTGTCCTGGCGGTACAATAGTACGAGGTGCGTGTATAATCCCTCTTTTAAAGGGAGTACCATCGTCAATATATCCAGAATAGATTTCTCCAAACGGCCAGTATAATCCATTGGGTAGTATGTTGTGAAGTTGTAATGAGAGAATCGTGCCAGGAGCAGAATTCCGGATTGTTTGCCATTCCAACGAATCAAAATTAGGTGTTAGAATTTCATCAGCATCAAGTGTGATTAGTATTTTAGGACCTTCTATTTGACGCGCTTTTTCGAATAAAGGTGCTCTATAGTCGCCCTCATTCATCTCACCGGTACGTTTGTTCTCAAAATAAATGACTTTGTCGTATTTTTTTATTATTTCAATTGAACCATCGGTAGAGCCTTGGTCCCCAATTATAATATAATCTGCCCACAGACTGGCAGATTGCAAGAATCTATCAAGAATCCAGGCTTCGTTGAGAACTGATGTTAAACAAATAAGTTTGGGAGTCATATCTCAAAATTGGTTACAAAATGTGTTTGTAAGGTTCTTGTGGTATTGGAAATATCTTACGTTTAATATTTACGAAATCAAAACATCGTAAAACATATCCCACTAGTTTGTGCGTTTTTGAGGTGTTGCTAAATTTTAGTATCCGGCTGTCAAGCCAATAGTGGTATTGATGGAAAGGTAACAGATAATGCCAACAATAATGCATAGAATAATCATACCAGGCATTGCGAAGAGAAATTGCAAACGAATAGTTTGAATGTGAAATACTATTCCCGTAGATTCTCCATTGGACTAAAGGTTCGTTTACAATACCAATTCTCAAGCCATTTGTTGCATATCTTATTGCAATTGGCCAATCTTCAATCATAGGGTATTTCTCTTCAAATCCGCCAAGCTTTAACAAATGATCTCGCTCAATGAAAATTGTAGGCCCATTAATGCCATATAGGTTCTTTAACATATATCGGGCTTGTTTCCAGGCAGATTGGTCTGGTATTCGAGTGCCATACAGTTCAATCTCACCAGTATCGTTTTGAAGATGTTTTGTAATACAAGTGTAAAGAAATATATTAGGTTTGATGTTTGCCACAAATCTTTCTATGCAATTGTCCTCGAGTATATCATCACCTGCAATATATTTAATCCAATTGCCATTGGCATTCTTTAAAGCAAAGTTATAGTTGCCACAAATTCCGCTGTTGTTTTCTGTTTGGATTACCTTTGCACTAATAAAACGATTTCTGTTGGTATCAACCCACTGCTGACAGATGGATACTGTATTGTCCTTCGAACAATCGTCACTGACAATCAGTTCAATGTTGTTGTAAGACTGTCGATAAACACTTTCAAGTGTTTCTAATACATATTTGGCAGAATTATATGTTATTACAATTACGGTTACCAACATATTATTATCGTTAAAGATGTGTTGATTATTTAATTGAAACTTTTTCCAGCCAGTGATAAAAACCCATCAAGTCGTGATTCCAACAGAAATTGTATAGTTTTCCGCGCTTGTCGTCCCCCCAAGATTTGACCCCCCAGTGAAAGGCATAGCATCCATTGGGAACGATTTTATCTACATTGTTGGCAATTAAAGTGTTTGGATATATGGTTATGCCTTCTTTAAGTTTTTGAACGATGTTTTCTCTTTGGAAACCATATGATTCCATTACCTCTGTTATGCGTTCCGGGATTTCAGAGTAGTCATAACTGCCTTCTGCGAGTTTAAAATGGAGCGTATTATATTTATCAAGACATTCTTTGAGATATGGATGCCATTTTTCAGATCCCATTATTGCTGCTTGAATATGGTTACACATCCCTGAAATTTTATGACGACTGTAGTATATAGGAAACTGTTCAACACCTGAGAAAAAACGATTGTCTAACAATTCATCAAAACTACGAAACACTTCAACGTCACTGTCTAGATATATTCCACCTTCAGTGTATAACGCATATAGTCTTACATAGTCGGATGCGTGGGCGTAAGCTTTTATTTCCATCGCTTCACGTACGTAGTCAACACTCTCGAAATCAAAGGATTTTCCATCCCAGCATTTTATATCATAATCTGGAAGATGTTTGTGCCAACTTTCAATACAACGTTTAACCAAATCTGGTTTTTCGTCACCACTGAACCAGCAATAATGTATTGTTTTGGGAATCATTTTAGTTTAATTGTAGTGTAAGATTTTATTAAGTCAGAAACGTGTTGCTGTATGCTAATTACATTTGAGTTAGGTTGAGTTGGATTATTAACATACCTACAAATTGCATTTTGTAGTTCTTGAACATTGTTAGGCGTTATTAATAGCCCATCGGATTCGCGGTGTATCTGCATTTCTGCTCCACCGCAGCGAGTGGCAATAACATATTTGTTTTGTGCAAGTGCTTCACTGATATTCAAACCAAAAACTTCCAAATAAATGGCAGGATGTACAAGACAATGGAAGTCCTTTATGATATCAGACATTTGTTCGGAAGGAATTTTGCCGTGCCAAATAATTCTTGTATCTTTTCGGTATTTTCTTTTTAGTTGGTTCTGATATTTTTGTTCTGACTTATTTCCGGATCCACCAATAAGGTGTAATATGATATTGGGATTGTCAATGGACGAAAAGGCTTTTAATAGAACGTGAATACCCTTAACGTAATTTATGCGACCGACGTAGTAAAAATGGATGTTTGATGTTTGATGTTTGATGTTTGATGTTTGATGTATTGGTATGCCGTGAGGAATGACGGTGATTTTGTCAGGTGGACATCCGTTACGTTTCAAGGCTTCAGCAATGGCGTTTGATGGCGCAATGAAGTGGGTTGCAGTGGCGGCGAGTTCTTTCCAGTCTTTGATTTTTTGGGTTACAATCAGTCCGGTTCGACCAATTGGGGTGAGAAATGGAACAGATGGCAGTCTCTTAAGGTGTTCCCCTATGCGACAATAACGATTTTGGCTATAGTGTTTTAATAAAGGATACCAGAATAATCCGGTTGGGGTATTTCGCAAGTAGCATTTCAGGCAGTGACTATAGTCGACAGGAATGCTACATATTTCATCGTTGGTGTTTAGCAATGTGCCGGCAGGGCAGACCAATCCACCGTGATGAGCGGTAACGATGCAAGGAATGTTTAGTTGCTTACACAAGCGTGATGTGATGAGTTTTTCTCCATTTGCGTGGACGATATCTGGCTTAATGGATTTTAGTGCATTAAACAGAGATGTTTCATTGTTTACAATGTGTACTTGAATGCCGTTGAAATCTTTGATGAAAGGCTGTTGGTTGGCGTTGAATGAAATAACTGTAGTGGAAATTTCAGAATGACGAGCGAGTTCGTCCACTATGTTGCGGACATATACCTGCCCTCCACCATAGTCGGAGAAGAAATCACCGGAAGCAACAATACAGACATTCATAACCTTTTATTCTTTAACTCGAATTGTTTTTCTTTTGAACACAAATGTCACGAATAAAACTAATAATAATTTATTAGATGTGAAAGAATTGTGTTTATTATTATTTACGAGTTCCTCTGATGCGTTCAAGCCAGTGATAGAAACCCATTAGACCGTTTCGCTGGCAGAAATAGTATAATCGGCTTTTCTCAGGATAATCAAGCCAAGAACCTTGACACCAATGAATGGCACTTTTGTCGTAAAAACTATACTTGTCGTGGATATGGTCTAATGGATAAATTGTAACACCGTTAGATAGATTGTAAAGTTTGTTTTCGGATAAATATCCATATTTCTCTAATATGGGAACAAGTGCGTGACAGATGGTTAATGGATTTTCTAGATCCAGATGCAATTCATTATATAGATCCAAAGCTTCTTTTAGGAATGGATGACCTTTTTCTGATCCCATAATGGCACATTCTAGATCGTAGTATACCTTATCATCAATTATGTAGGGCTCGGTACCAGTAAAAAAAGTGTTGTTTAAAAAAGGATCAAATGACTTGAAAACTTCCACATCAGAATCCAGATATATTCCTCCTTCTGTGTATAATGCATAAAGACGAATATAGTCTGCCGCAAAGGCATATTT
>AUXO012660459.1_pt1 | contig 14117 bp, 9 predicted proteins | sample 768731 | NCBI WGS metagenome assembly AUXO01 (sample SAMN02715735, study PRJNA202380) | gut metagenome | biome: sheep rumen | host: Ovis aries | place: New Zealand: Palmerston North | reverse complement strand
AAAATGAAATAGGTGACCTAAAGGCTAATGAAAATAAAAAAGATTCAAAAAATAACTTGAAATCAAATTCACATGTAATAAACCAAAGTACCTATTCAGACTACTTTGATTCAGAAGGATTCTTAGTAAGTAATGTTTCTGATGGTGATACACTTGATTTCCAGGGATTAATTAATTTAACAGAAAGTAGAATGGTTATCAATAAAGCAGTAAACATTGTATCTACAACAAATGATGGTAATATATCACTTAATACTCCAACAGAGGAGCCATACATTAAGAACGGTTTACCATATGATGCATTTGTAATTGATAGATCTGCTTCTTATACTAATATCACAGGAATTAATATATATAATACTCTAATCTGGATAAGAGCAGATCATGTTACATTTGATAGAGTAAATGTAACTGCTGATGTCAATGGAAATTTAGGTTTTGGTACGGGTCATTTTTCATTTAGACCTGGAGCAAATTATGCAACAGTTAAAAATTCTAACATCACAACCAGTGGAAGTAAAAGTAGTGCCTTAGTATTTACCAGAGTATTGTATTGTACTGCAACAAATAATACTATCGATAGTTCTGGTGGATCAGGTAATATGATCTATCTAAATTTTTTCAATTCGTTTGGTGATGAAAGTAGTGTAATTAACAATGCAACAGCTCAAGGTATTATTTTAAACAGTTACAATAATATAACCAATAATACCGTTATTGGTCCTGTAAATTTTGATTCAGCTACTTATGGAATTGTATTAACAGGTTCTAATAATTATATTGCAGATAATAATGTAACTTTTTCAGGAGAAGCTATTATATCTAGTGAGTATACTGATGGAAATCCTAATGAAAATCAAACAGTGGTAAATAATAATATCATGCGTAATGGAAGAATTAATATAGCACGTTCATCAAATACCCTATGTGAAAATAATACGGCTAATGATGGAAATATATTAATTGGATCTAATGCTACTGTTAAAGGTAATGTAGCAGATGAATTAACTGTCAGTCCTTCATCAGGTGCAGTTGTATTTAACAATACTATTAATCAATTAATTATTTATGGAAATAATACAGAAGTCTACAATAATACTATTGGTTCAGTATTAACTACTTTAAGTACTAATAGGGTTAGTCCGGAAAATATTACTTTGCATGATAATATAATTAATGGTAATATAACTAATGAAAAAGGAGCAAATGTTCTTATTGAAAATAATACAATTAATGGTAATATTTCTATAGCAAGAACTAGTAGAACTGTTGATACAAGTAATACTATAATAAATAATAATACAATTCATGGTCAAGTAACCACTAATGGTGAACACACGGTAATAACTAATAATTCAATTTTCTCAGAAGATACTTATGCAGTTGTTGGTGGCAGATATTCAAGTAATATGGTTGTAACAAATAACTTATTAATAGCTGATAAAGGTGAATTGACTGGTAATGCTGCTGTTACAAATCAGACAGATATCATTAATGATAATAATAGTGCAAAAATAAGTTCAATAAGTATAACAACAGAAGATACAATTAGTTCTTATAATCCTACAGAAATTCAAATTAAAGTAACTGATATGAATAATCAAAATTTATCCGTACCTGTTTTAGTGACTGTGGATGATGAAGAAATTGGAACAGTAATTGGTTCAGATACAATTGTTTATACTCCAACTATAAGTGGTAACGTAACTATAACAGCCACAATAGTCAATAGCAGCCAGTATTACAATCAGACAAGTATAACTAAAGAAATTACAAGTACATCTATGGATACAAATATGATTATTTCAATACCTGAGACTACAAAGATTAATAAATCAGTTATAATTAATGGTACTTTAGTAACTCAGGATAATCAGACAATACCTAATGCATCTATTGATTATATATTTAATGAGGTAACAGAACAAACAACTACTGATAATAATGGAAAATTCAGTGTAAATATTACTCCAGAAGTATCAGGTACATTAGATGTTATATTTAACTATGAGGGAAATGCAACTTTCTCAGCATCCTCACAGGAAGTGCCTTTCACAGTTAATAAACTTAACTCTAATATTACATTAGATGATATTGAGAGTGTAAAAGCAGGTAAAAATGTTACTATAGCTGGTAAATTATTTGATGAAAATAATAATCCTGTAAATAATGTTAACATTTCTGTTACAGTCAATAATGTTCCTAAGACATTAACTACAGATAATAATGGTAAATTCACATATAATTATCAAACAAGTATAGCTTCTAATAATAATGTTACTGTAGTTTTCAATGGTGACAATTATAGAAATGGCAATAATAAGACTACCACTTTTGTTACTACTAAATTAAACACTAATATAAATCTTGATACTATTAATACAGTAAATCAGGGAGAAAATATTACAATTTCAGGATCTTTAGTAGATGAAGAAGGTAACCTAATACAGAATGCTGATATAAAAATTGTCATAAACAATGTAACAAACATTAACACACAAACTAACAGTAATGGTTTATTCAATATTTCAACAAACAATGTAAATCCGGATAATAATTACATTTCAGTTATTTATTCAGGAGATCAGATATATAATTCATCTCAAGCAAATACTAGTGTAATAGTAAAAATGTATTCTATAGTTACAGTAGATGCTGTTGAAGGAATTGCACTTGACAATGTGACAATTACTGCTCATGTAACTGATAGTAAAGGTAATCCAGTCACTGGAGGTAACATTGCTTTTAAAATAAATAATCAAATATTAAAAGATAGTGCAGATAAACAAATAAGAGTACCTGTTGTAAATGGTATTGCTACACTTAGTTACCAGGCAAATGCAGGTTGGTTATATGATAACCATCCAGATATCACAGTTCAGGCAATATATACTGGAACAAGTAGAGTTCAAGCTAATAGAAGTGAAGATAATACTGTGAAAATTTATAAACGTAATGCTACAGTTAAAATAAATGTAAATTCAACTTATGTAGATAGTTATTTACACATTGTGGGTACAGTTAAAGATTATAATGGTTCTAATGTAAATGATGGATATATTATCTTTAAACTTAATGGTATAACTCTTCAAGATGAGAATAAGCAAAATGTCATTGGTAATGTATCTGATGGAATTGTAGAACTTAATTGTAAATTACCATTTAAATTTACTGCTAAAAATTATACATTAGATGCAATATATTCCAATAAGATATATAATAAAGCAACAGGCACAACTAAACTCACAGTTAAAGCTGCAACAATTTACATTAATGGAACAGTAACTCTAACTAATCAATTCTCTAATCCAATTATTACTGGTGAGGTAATCAACTCACATACTGATGAAGTTATTGATGGGGATATAGTTGTATTAGTTAAATTTGATGGAATCACTTATCTTAAAAAAGTTACAGTTAAACAAGGTATTTTAAATATTACTATTACTGGTATACCTATTTATAAACCTGGAAATCATACTGTAGAAATAGTTTCTGGTGCTAATAGTCATTTTGAAGTATTAAGACAAAAGTTAAATGTAAAATCTACTCCAAAATATGATGTAGTTACTAAAATAACTAAGGTAACCAGAACTAAAAATCAAACAAGAGTACAAGCAACTCTTACTGATATAAAAGGTAATAATGTTAAAAAAGATTTAAGAATAACTATAAAAATTAATGGTAAATCTTTCTTAGCAAAATATACTGTGAAAAATGGAAAAGTAGATGTAGTCATTAATACTTCTAGTTTATCTAATAGAGAGTACACTTTATCTATTATAAATGGAGCAAATACGTATTATAATGCTAATACTAATTCAACTGCTCTTCCAAAATATGCTTAAGTGAATATGAATTATTTTCATATTCTTTTTTTTTATTTCAAATGATGAAATATACCTTTAATACTTCTTTTTTTAAATAATGTTTTTTTCGAGGTTTTTATTATCTATTTTTTGAATAATTATAATTTAAATGATATAATGAACTAATATTATATAGAGGTATTATTATGAAAAATTCTTATTTGCATAATCTTTTTGAAGATGAAACAGCTATTACATATTTATCTAAATTAGATCATTATAAAACGATTGAAGAGTATAATGTAGCTATTGATCAGATTGAACTGATTGAAAATGTTTTAAGAGAAAAAATACCTGTAACTGAATTTGAACAAGAATTCATAAATCAAGTTATTGGACAACTTGATATAGATATGATGCATTCAAATATACTAATTAATTCTATTTTTGAATATAATTTAAGAGATGAAGAATTAAATGAGGTTTTAGATGAATTAGGTGATGAATATTTTAAGATTAATTTAGTTTTAAACTTAATTATTTATTACTTGAATTATGACTTGAAAACACCTTCAAGAGATATAGCTATAACAGAATTAGATTCATTAGCAAAAGTAGATTCAATAATGATACCATCCCAACTAGATTATAATTTACCTGATGAGGAATTAATAATAAGAAGTGCATATGAAGTTACTCTCGATTATATAGAACTTATTAATGATATGCTATCTGAAACAGATTATCAGGATGAATTAAATCAAGAGTTTATAAAAGATTTAACTAATTTAAAACAGGTTTTAAATATAATTTACATATATTTAAGCGAAAGAACAAAAATAACAGACAATCCTACAAATGATCAATTAAGAGATTATTTATCACAAACATTTAATATATTAGCTATTTACACAAAGGCATTCAAAATAATAGAAAATCTATTTAAAGATGAAAAAATTCTTCTTGAAAATGATTTAATAGATTTTGTTAATTCAAATCCTATTATAAATCATTTCGATGAGTTTATTGAATATGTGAAAGATAATGAAACAGGTGCTCAGTTACCCGATGCAATTAATGGTTTAATAGATGATATTGACTATTTCTTATGTGTAATAGATTCTATAACCGATGAAGTTGAAGATGTACTTGAAAAAAAATTTCTCAAAACAATTAAAAAAGTTTTAAGTAGTGAAAATAATAAATTAAGAAAATTATATCTTAAATCAGATGAATATATCAATGAATATGGTTTAAAAAATTATATCGAAGAATTATCATTAAATTATAATAACTTAATAAATGTTAGATTATTACTTGAAGCCTATTTACCATCTAAAATGGATCAAAGTCTTGAAATTATTGCATTGTCCCTACTTGATTTGGAAGAACTTGAAGAACCTGTATATGAATATGTAAATAAAGAAAAAATTGAAAGCAGTCAATTACAAAACTTAGTAAATAAAACATTTACAACTTTACAAAATGTCAGGGAATCCAAAAAAATATTAGATACAAAAGTTGTTAATGAATCTAGTAAAGACAATATCTTTAAACATATTGAAAACTTAGATATAATATATGGATATGCTACATCAATTTACAATTACTTATCGGAATATGATGAAATTCTAGAAAATAAAGCTATTCAACAGAATATCAAATTTCATTTAAATGTACTGTTAGCATCTCTTAATTTTGCTATTAGAGCAAATAAGTTATTTAATTATTTAAATAATCCAAATAATTATGAATTAAAAGATGAATGTATTAGATTCATAGAAAAATGGAATGATGAATAAGTTTAACAATATTCTTTTAATCATTCTTTTGTAAAACCGATTATTTTTAATTTCAAAGTAAAAAACATAATTATATATAGCATTTTATAGAAAATAAGTATATTAAAGTTATTTAAAACAACATTTTAATTTATTATAGGAGTTAGGGAAAAATGGTTTCCTGTGAAAATTGTGGAGCAGAAAATGAAGATGAAATAAATTTCTGTAGAGTTTGTGGTTCACGTTTATCTAATCAAGATGATAAATTATCTAGAATTGTTCATGTAGTTACTCCCGTTGATGATTCTGATGATGAAACTTCTTTTGAGGGATATAAAGTATTACAACTAAAGAAAATCAATTCTATTTCTTTTGGTAAAATCAATTATTTTTTATTTGTTATTTTATCATTAATTTATGCAATAATTTCAGTCATATTAACTCAAATGTCTTCTATTAGCTTACCTATTCATACTACTATGGAAAATGTTGTAATAAGTTCTCTTATTAATATAATTGTAATATTTCTTATATCATTGATTATAGGTGTATTAATATTTGTATTATCATTTATATTTGCATGGATTTATAATAAATTTTCTTCGAAAATCAGTGGAATAAAATTTAATATAAGTAAAGATAATAAAATTAATAAAATTTATTATAGTTCATTGACAATAATTATTCCTATTTTATTAATAGTATTGTTAATTATGGATACATTAGCTTATCTTATAAGTTTTAATGTTAGCAGTAATGATTTTACTTTATTTGCAACTGCTTTTAATCCTACAATTAATATTAATTTCATGGAGTTTATAGAGTTATTAATTGGATTTGATGTAATCTTCTTGATTTCATCATTATTCTTTGCATTCTTATTTATACTACTATTTAATTTAATTACAAGGATATGTCCATTAAAACTTGGTTTAAAGTCTAATATAACTAAAAATTCATATAGTTTAAATAAGATATATCTAAAAAATTTCCTAATAACCATAGCAGTTCCATTAATAATATGTGAACTATTAGTAAGTATTGTTAATTTCACGGTAATTAATGTAGCAGTTATTGTGATAAGTTTAATTATAAACGTTATACTTACATCATTAATATATAATTTATTAGGTAAAAAATTAGGTGGATACGAAATAAACATTGAGGATTAAAAAGTTAAGTATTAAATAAATTAATGGAGGATTTCCATGATAGAAAGAATAGTTTCGATCATAGAAGAAGATGGTCAAAAAAGTTTTGTTATATCAGTTTTACTTAGTATATTTATATATGGTGCTCTTGGAAATGCATATAATGAGCTTTATCATAGATTTGGTATACAATTTATAATATCATGGCTAGTTGGTTTCATAACAATACTTTTGTCATATATAGGTATGTCAAACACTATAATTGCACGTGTATTTGAAATCATAGTATTGATATTGTACTTGTACTTTATATATGATTCATTCATTTGTACAAGAGCAATCAATAAATCTGAGCCTATTCCAAAACTATTTGGTAAATGGGATATCAATGAAGACAATAAATCAAGTATAGTAGCTATATTATTAAGTTTTATTTGTACAGGACTAGGAAATTCATATAATGGATTACATGATAGATTTGTATTGGAATTTATAATAAGTTTAATAATTGGTTGGATTATATCTGCATTAGTTTCAGTTATAAATATACCATTCTTAACAGGAACTTATATTGTTACATCTATACTTAATTATATACAATTTATAGGACATGGAAATATAATTGTATTAATATTAGTGGCTATTGGAATTATATTAAATTTATATTTCATATTAGACACATATTTATGTCGAAAAGCAGTAGTTTCCGGTAAAAAAATACCAAAATTATTTGGTATATTAAAAATAGAATAGAATATTCTCTCTTTTTACTTTTTTTTTAGTAAATTTTTTTACATTTTAAATATATTTTAAAAATCAGTATCTATCCAAAGTATAAAAGTTAGTAAATCCTCAAAAATATATCAATATAATAATTGTATTTGAAAAGGTAACAGTATTTAAAAAGTTATAAAAATAGTTAAATATAAAAAAAGAGGAAATTTATTAGAATAGTTAAATCATATTAATTAGTTTACTAATTTATCTAATAAAGTACTTTTTTTTTTTATATGTTTTGTTGAAATTATTCTGGGAGTACAATTAATGTTGGAATAATGTACAATAAGGCAAAAATAATAATTAATTGTATGAATAATTTAACTGCATCACTAGTACTACTTTCCATAATTTCACCTCTAATTAATCTAAATATCATATAATTTTATTTATATGACTTACCTGAAATTTAAACAACTTGTTTATATATATTTTTATGATAATCTGAATATATAAAGTTATGTATATTTTTAAGTATACCTAAATCTCTTAAAGTATAAAAGTAGTATATTATGGAGAGTAGAAAAAATAAAAAAAAATAGAATAATATAAGGATTACATATTCCTAATTAGCTTATTAACACGTTCATTTTTCTCTTTATTACCTGTAGGTAATCTTCCAGCTTTATATCCCTGTTTAATAAAATGATTAAAAGCATTTAAATTAGATCTTTTAATATCAGGATATCTTTTTAAATAGAAACTTTCATCAAATAAATTTTCACTTTTTATAGTTTCAATAACTTCCTCAGTTAATGGTGGGAATCTATTTAAACTTTCTTTCATAAATTTATCTTTCACAGCTAATCTTTTACTAGTAGATTCGTCATGTGTCCTAATTATAAAATTAAGTTTCTGATTAATGTCTTCATCATCAGATGTTAATCTACCCTCTTTATATCCGTAGTTGATGAAATGTTTAAATGGGTCAATTTCAGATTTTTCAATATCCGTATAATTATTCTTATAAAAATTTTCATCAAATAAGTTTTGTTTAACTATTGAATTAATTATGTCATCAGATAAAGGCGGGAATCTTTTCATAGCTTCTCGTCTCATTTTAGTAAATAATATTTTATTGTTTTGTTCATTATACAAAACTCTTTGCATATACTCGAAAATTACTTTTATTGGGATATAAACATCATCTGTATCTTCATTAATTATAGGACATGACGGATTTTCTAAATATCTTTCTATATAAATATCAAATGCATCATCTGGTTTAAACCATTCATAAAATTCTTTGTTAAATAACCAGTGATCCCAATAGAATATGATTTCTCTGTAGTGAGAAATTAATGCTATATTCATCTTATTTACAGAAGATGTTCTACAAATAAATGCTTTTTTATCAGTAATACTATTTTCATTTCTGAAATATAATGTTTTTCTTCCATGATTAAATTTAAATTCTTCAGGTAATTGATCTGTTAAGTTTTCAATAGCTGTATTTAGTTTTGGTACTTCTAAATCAACATATTTATATTTTTTATAATAATCATCATCTTTAGAATATCCCCAATTTATATTGGATAATAAATTACCTGTTAATGTAAATTTTGAAAAATGAATCACTGAATAAATATTATCTAGATGTTCCTCGTATGTTTTTTCAGGATACATAATTGAAAATATTTGTGCTACACATTTAATACCAGCTATTGTATCAATATGAGTATCTGGTTTAATAAAATCTTCTTCATCTTGTATAATATCAAGAACGGTTAAATGATCTTTTAATTCATCAAGTATTCTTATTGGTTCAGGTGTTTCAAAAGGTAATAAATGTCTTAGTACTACAGATTTATCTGGAACAATAAATAGTTTATAATTAATATTATTCTTTTTGAAATATTTTTCTTTAGACTCTTGACTTTCTTTAAATTTTTCTATATCTATTCTAGGCTTAAATGTAGGATCATAATGTTGTTTGATTTCACTGGAAGAATCATTAATTAGGAATAAATAATCTTTTCTACCTTTCAATGCTTTACCTTTCATATCATCTATCATATTTAATTCCATATTTAAGCCCATATCCACGTTATATTCATTTTCAGACATTTATTTGCACCTAATTGTCAATTTATATAATTAAAAATTATTCTAATAATATATTAATTTTAATTTATTTAAATTTTTTTTGCTAAAAAATAATAATTTTGGATAAAAATGTACAAATTTTAGATAAAAATAGTAAAAGTAATATATCTTATAAAATAAACTATAATTATTAATATAATTATAATAAAGGGAGTCATATAATGAGTGATGTAAATAATGAAATTATAAATCAACTTAATATGATAACTTCAGTTACTTATCAAAATGGAGTTAATAAATATCTTAAATATCAATATCTATCAAAATCCACATATAGAGGAATTTGTTATCAACTTAAAGAAGAATGTGAATCAAATAAATTAACAATTGATGAATTACAACCTAGATTTTTTGAATTAATTGCCGAAAATTCTGATCAATCCACTGATGAAATTAAAAAGATGTATGACCGTTATGTTAATGAAGATAAAATAGACTACTTTGAAGGTTATACATATGAACATACCAATGATATGTTAGGTAGAGATAGGATTTATTTGGAAAATGCTAATTTTACTATAAATAAAGATGAACTAATCATGGTTAAATCTGAAAATTCCCCTAATAAACCAAAAAATGATTATAATCAGGAAACTATTCATTTACCTTTTGATAGTATTAATGACATAGTATATGATTCAAATCAACATGCTTTCAAATATCCTCAAATAGACGTTAAAACAGATGATGAAGTTTATGAGGTAGTTGGAACTGGACCAAAATGGTTAATAATGTTTTATAATTCTTTAAAAGAAGTATATGAATCTTATAAACAATAATTTTTTTAAAAAAGAGTTTGTTGAAAGTATTATTCACTTTCAACTATTTTTGAAACAAACTCACTTAACTTATCTAAATCCTTATCATTGGGTCTTCCTCTATGAACAAGACTAAAAGAACCTTTACAATGGAATTCTTTATCAGACATTCGTATTCCTTTTTCTTCAACTAATTTTTTAACTTGATTATATGTTGATTCTATTATTGCCGCTGTACTAAAATTGACTACTTCACCAATATTTACATTGATTTCTGAAATAAAATTTTTAATACTTGAATCTACTCCAGCAGCATATACAGAACTTCCTAGAAATAAAATATCTACATCTTCACTTAAGGGTTTATCTACAGTTTTTGCTTCTACTCCTGTTATTTCTTCTATTTTTTTAGCTAATTTTTCTGTATTTCCACCACGTGAATAATATCTTATAGCAATCTTCATAATATCATATTCAATGTTTATTATAAATGATATATCTAGTTTGATATTTATTCTTTTTTATGATGATGTTTATGTTTACATTTACCATTATGGTGGAAGTGATGTGGTCTTAAATCATTTTCTATGTCATTTATTTGATTTAAAAGGCTTGTCATGGTTTTTTCATGTTTTTCATTTTCTTCATTTATCAAGTTTTGTATTTCTTTGATACGATTTAATGAGTTATCATAGTCATCCCAGTTGATTTCTTTTTCATCTAGAATACTCTGGTAATATTCATTAAGTTTTTCAAAGGATGCAGTATATGCTTCAATTATTTTTTTGTGTTGTTCTTGTTTTTGTGTTCTTAGTGTAGATATATCCTGAATAAAATTAATTTTTTCTTTTCTTATATTTTCATATACTTCCTTGTTTTCTTTGAAACTGTTTTTTATTTCTTCTTTTCTTTCCATATTTTCTTTTTGACGTTTCCTGTTTTTCCAGTCATATTTTGAGCTGTAGCTTTTTATTGTTGAAAGTGATGCATCCACATTTTTTGAAAATTCTTTTAGTGTTACATCTCTCATTTCAGCATATTTTCTGAATAAATCATAAGCTTTTTCTGGTTCATCTTCTCTTTGAGTGTACCATTCTTGATATGATTTTGAGTATTCATTTAATACTTCTAATGGATTAAATCCTATGTAACTTTTTGGATCAAATATGTTGAATTTGTGTTTTTCTTCTTCTTTTTCTTCAATGAATTCTACTTCTATTGTATTTGGATCTTCTTCATCATTTTTTTGATTTTTTTCTTCATCATTTTCTTCATTTTCAAATATTTCTTCTTCACTTTCTTCGTTTTCAGTTATTTCTTCTTCATTTACTTCATTTTCAGTTATTTCTTCTTCTTTTATTTCATCTGTATTAATTTCTTCAGATGATATGTCGATTTGAGATTCTTTTTTATTATTTTTTTTATATTTCATTTTAATTCATTCCTGTTTTTTTATAATTTTTTTTCTTCCTCAAAGTAATATTAATATTAACTACTATATAAAGGTAACTTTTTATGTACTTTTTTGTACTAAATTTATAATGATTTTTTCATAAATAACCATAAGTTATTTTGTATTAGAAAAAGTTATAATAAAAATTTTATCGCCCATCATTAAGTTATTTCATTTTTATGAATTTATTTTAGTCTTAATTATTCATAGCTTTTTTTTTAGTAAAATTAAATATAAATGAATTCTAAACAATAAACTATAAAATTTAAGTGATTATATGGATAAAAGATTAATATTATTATTACCATTTATTTCAGGTATTTTTTGGGGATCTGGTGGAGTATTTGTCAGAACTTTAAATTTAAATGGTTTGAATAGTAATTCAATACTTTTTTCTAGATTATCACTAGCAGTTATTATTCTTTTTTTAATATTAATGGCATATGATAAAAACTTACTTAAAATAAAACTTAAAGATGTATGGTTATTTATTGGTAGTGGTATTTTAGGCGTAATGCTTCTAAATTTATGTTATAATGAAGCAGCATTTAGAGTTACATTATCATTAGCAGCAGTATTATTAAGTTTAGCTCCAATCTTTGCAATGTTCTTATCATATATATTATTCAATGAAAAAATTACACAAAAAAAGATTTTATCACTAATACTTGCTATCATAGGTTGTATATTTGTAAGCGGTATTTTAGAAAGTACAATTAACTGGTCAGTAAATGGAATACTATTTGGTTTATTATCCGCATTATTTTGGGCATTATATGGAATATTTTCTAAAATTGCCACAAAAAGAGGATATTCTGTATTTACAATAATATTCTATAGTTTTTTATGTTGTACTATAGCATTACTTCCATTTTTTGATACTGCTGCATTTACAAATTTTATAATATCTAATCCATCAACTAATATTCCATTTGCAATATTACATACATTATTTACATCAATACTTCCATATCTACTATTTACAATATCATTAAACTATGTAGATAATGGAAAAGCTACAATTCTTTGCAGTGCTGCAGAACCAAGCTCAGCAAGTATTTTGGGATTGATATTTTTCACAGAAAATTTAACAATACTAAATATTATAGGTATTGCATTAACTGTAATAGCATTATCAATAATAGTACAAGAAGAAAAAAATAGTTAAAGTAATCAATTTAAAATTGAATACTTTTTTCAAAATTTTTTATATCATCAGGATTACCAGTAAACACTATTAAATCATCATAGGTTAACTCGTAATTATCTGGTATATCTGTTATAGTTTCATTATTTCTAATAATAGATGTGACTGTTAAATTATATTCAGCAAATGGATATTCATTAATATTTTTTATATCATCAACATGAATTGAATCAACATCTAAATCAGTAATTTTATCACTTAAAGAAGCTTTAATTTCTTCAGGTGTTAATGAACGGAATGTATTATAACTGTCTGATCTAAGATTATCAATAGTTTCTAAAATTTCATCAGGATCTTTATTATAACAATCCATTACACGAGCAAACATTACAATACTTGTTTCATATTCCTCTGGTATAACCTCATCAGCACCAGTATCATATAATTCATCCACATTTTTAACATATCTTGTTCTAACAATAATATGTATCTCTGGATTTAATTTTCTTGCAGCATCTACTGTTTTCAGGCTACTGGCATAATTAGATGTAGCTATAACAATACACTTAGCATCTGTTATTTTTAGTTCTTTTAGAACTTCATAATTAGAAGCATCTCCATAAATAATAGGATAGCCTTCTTCTTTTTTATTTTTTACAATAACAGGATTCATATCAACAATCACATAGGGTATGTCATAATTATCACTAGCTTTAGCCATGTTTTGACCATTAATACCAAAACCAACCAAGATAATATGATCTTCTAATTCTTTAATATTTAATCCTTTATGTAAAGTTTTTAAATTATCATCCACTTCAAATCTTGGAACTTTCTTGAATAAAGCAGTAAGTTTAGGTGTTAAATTCTGTAAGAATGGTGTGGCAGACATAGTAATAATACTTACAGCCAGGAAAGCCGTAAAAGTCTGATTATTAATTAAGCCATATTTAAGTCCTTCACTAGCAAGTACAAATGAAAATTCTCCAATTTGTGTTAAAATTATAGAAATACCCATTATAGTACCTAAAGGTAGCTTTAATACGCGACCAGTTAGGAATGTAGCAATAAATTTAACAATTAATACTATTAAAGCAAGTAATATAATTAATAATATATTATTAATAAAATAATT
>AUXO017137858.1_pt1 | contig 14118 bp, 16 predicted proteins | sample 768731 | NCBI WGS metagenome assembly AUXO01 (sample SAMN02715735, study PRJNA202380) | gut metagenome | biome: sheep rumen | host: Ovis aries | place: New Zealand: Palmerston North | reverse complement strand
GCCATTCACAAGCCGATGTGAAATAGTGCAGTTTGACGGAGTCCCATATCTCCGTTATGAATTCAGCAACGGCCAGCGTGCGGCGGTCGAACTGGAATACTGTGCGATCATGCCGAGGATGCAGTACAAAAACGACTTCTTCGGCGAAAACAACCATGCACTGTTCCCGACTGTTGACCTGATTCACATGACGAATCAGGGAATAGAAGAAGGCGTGAAATCTGCGGCAACATATCGATTCTATGGCACTATCACGAATTTCACAAAAGCGGAAGACCTTGCAAAAGAACGGCAACGGTTCACTGAAGAAAACTTCAGTGCAGATGCAAAAGGCGGCGGCCTGCTTCTTTTCCCGAACACTTACAAAGATGTGCACCAGATTGATGCAAAGCCGTGGGTTGTGGATGCCGAGCAGATGCGGATCATCAAGGACAACGTGTATCAGTATTTCGGAGTCAACGAAAAGATCCTGACAAACAGCTTTGACTCGGAAGTGTGGTCTGCGTTTTATGAGGGAGCAATAGAACCTTGGGCAATCCAATTTTCTGAGGTTCTGACGAAGATGCTTTTCACCCTGCGTGAACAGACCGAAGGCAACCTTGTCATGGCGACGGCGAACAGGCTGCAGTACATGAGCAACAGCGACAAGCTGAAGGTTTCCGCTCAGATGGCTGACCGTGGACTGATGACCAGAAACGAGATCAGGGAGATATGGAATCTGCCGCCACTGCCTGACCCGTATGGCTCGCAGCTTCCGGTGCGTGGCGAATACTATAACGTGAATGAAGGGGCGAAAAATGATGAAAACTGAAATCAGGATGTTTGAGTTCGATGTCCGTGCTGACAGGAATGAAGAGCACGGGCATTTTCTTTCGGGCAGGCCAATCGTCTTCAACAAGCGGACAAATCTCGGATGGTACGATGAGATCATTAGTGCAGATGCGTTGAATGGTACGGATCTGAAAGACGTGCGGTTTCTTGTCAACCACAACACCGACATGATCCCGCTTGCAAGAAGCAGAAACAACAATGAGAACAGCACCATGCAGATGAGCGTGGACGCAGACGGTATGCCCATCCGTGTTGATCTCGACACGGAAAACAACGCCGATGCAAGAAGCCTTTACTCTGCTGTTGAACGTGGTGACATCACCGGTATGTCGTTTATGTTCACGGTGGATGAAGATACATGGACAGACAAAGAAAGCGACCATCCGACAAGGACAATCAGGAAAATCGGGAAAGTGCTTGAAGTGTCTGCAGTGACCTTCCCTGCTTATGAGCAAACGAGCATCACGGCACGTGGTCTGTCTTATGCACTGGATAGTGCAAGGGCATCACTGGAGAGTGCGAAAGCCGCAGACCGTGAGATTGAACGCAAAAAGCAGAGGATCAGAATATTGATGGAGATGTGAACATGGAACTGAAAGAAATGACCATTGAACAGCTTGAAGCAAGAAAAGCTGAAATCGCATCTGAAATTGATGCACCTGAAGCAGACCTTGACGCTCTTGAGAACGAAGCCAGAAGCATCAGGGAAGAACTCGAAAGCCGCAAAGCGGCAGAGGAACAGCGCAAAGCCATCAGGACTGCGGTTGCAAGTGGCGAAGGTGCTGTGACAAAAACATTTGACAAAGAGGAGAGAAAGACCATGACGATGGCCGAAATCAGGGCAATGCCCGAGTATGTCGAAGCATACAAGAAATATATCATCAGCGGCGACGCTGCAGAATGCCGTGCCGTCATCACCGAGAATGCACCACAGACTGTAACAGGCTCTGGAAAAGTTCCTGTGCCGTCTATCGTTGACGAATTCGTCCGCACCGCATGGGAGCGTGACGGCATCATGTCCAGAGTACGCCGCACGTTTATCCGTGGGAATCTGCGTGTAACGTTCGAGCGTTCTGCAGATCCTGCCGCAGTGCACGAAGAAGGCACTGATCACCCCGCAGAGGAAGAACTGCTCCTCGGCGTTGTGGAGATGATCCCGAAGAATATCAAGAAATGGATCACCATTACCGACGAAGTCATGGCGATGGGCGGCGAGGAATTCCTGCGCTACATCTACGATGAAATCACCTATCAGATCGTTCGCAAAGCCGCTGCACTCGGCGTGCAGGACATCGTGAACGCTCCTGCAGCAAACGGAGCAAACGCTGTCGGTGTGCCTGTCGTGACTGGTGCACCGTCCGTGACGGCAATCCCTGCCGCCGCCGCATATCTCTCCGACGAAGCGCAGAATGTCGTTGTCATTCTGAACCGTCTGACGGATGCGGATTTCCTTGCGGCTCAGATTGCAGGAAACTTCAGTGTTGATCCGTTCGCAGGCCTCCAGAGAGTGTACACAAGTGCACTGCCCGCCTACTCAGCCGCAACATCTGGACAGACCTATGCCATCATCGGCGACCTTGCCGGTCTGCAGTACAACTTCCCAGAAGGGGACGGCGTTGTGCTGAAGTACGACGATCTCAGCCTTGCGGAGGATGACCTTGTAAAGGTCGTCGGCCGTCAGTACGCCGCACACGCTGTAACTGGCGTGGGCATGTTCGTAAAGCTGGCGAAAACCTGATGAAAGTGCGCTTGCTCAGAAGCGCAAGGATTCGGCACGAAGAAGGGGAAATCGTTGAGGTTTCCCCTTCCGAGTATTCTTTCCTTGTGTCTTGCGGCTCGGCTGAACCGATTGCCGAAGTGGTGGAAACGCCAGAGGAAAACAAGAAACCGGCAAGAAAAAAGAAATAGAGGTGCAATATGGCATCATTGTTAGATGAAGTGAAAAGGGCAATGCGGGTAAAAAGCAACAACGCAGACCTTGAAGGTGATTTGCTTTCTCTGATCAAGGCGGCACAGCTTGACCTTCACATTGCTGGCGTTATCGACAGCAATGATGCCCTTGTAAAACGTGCCATCATCACATACGTCAAGATGCACACAGGCAATCCGCCAGACTATGACCATCTGAAGGCATCATACGATGAACAGAAGGCTCAATTGATGACAGCATCGGGGTACACGCAATGGTGATAACGAACAGGCATTCGTGGACAGATGTCATTGAACTGATCGCAGAAACAAAAACGCCTGACGATGATGGCTTTGACGTTATCGTTGAAACTCCCCGTGAAGTGTTCTGCAATTTTCAAAACGGTGTCGCACGTGGTGAATTCTACGAAGGCATGAAGGCGGGCATGAGGCCAACCGCAACCGTTGAAGTGTGGGAAGATGACTACCAAAATGAAGAGCTGTGCGAGTATGACGGCATCCGGTTTTCGGTTATCCGGACATACCCGTCAGGGTGCGGCACGCTTGTGCTGATTCTGCAGAAGGTGATCCGATGAACATTGACGAAAGAATCATCACAGCACTGAAGCCTATCGTGCCAGCCATTGAACCGATTCTTTACGAAGGGGATTCCCTTGAATACATCGTCTTCAACTACGACGAAGTGTTTTTCTATGCGGAATCAACTGCGAAGGTGCGTCGATGCCTTGTGCAGGTTCATTACTATCTGCCATTCAACCAGAACCCGAACGCAAAGAAGCGGCAGATCGCACAGGCTCTGAATGAAGCAGGTTTTACCTATCCATCTATCTATAATGCCAGTGACAAGAGCGGACAGCACTACACATTTCAATGTGAGATTGCGGACGGCGGTGTGTGATGGCTGAATTCTCTGTCTCTGGGCTTGATGAACTGATAGCAGCATTCAGTAAAACGTCTGACGTGCCTGATTCGGTGAAAGCCAAGGCCTTGACGGAAATGGCAGAGGTTGCGCTATCACGGGAAAAGGCAGTAGGTGAAGCGAAATGCGTGAGAGATCCGGAATCAAACGTTCACATTCTGGACAGCTTCAAGATCACAAAGCCGAAACTTAACGATGATGGAGGGAGCATTGACATCACGTTTTCTGGCACTCGAACACGAAACGGGCGGAAAACCCGCAATGCAGAAATAGCATTTATAAACGAATATGGCGCAAACAGAAAGGGAATACCAGCAAGGCCTTTCATATCTGTCGCTCTCGATGAAGCTGAGCAACAGATAAACGATGCTGGTGCAAATGTAATCCATGATTGGATTGAACAGACAATGAAATGATGGAGGAATAAGATATGCCAGCATTTGATTTGAGGGGAATTAAAGTTGCAAAATACAACAATGCCAATGGAAATATTTCCTATAGCAATGCAACATCAATCGGCGATGCGATGAATGTTGAACTGCAATTTACCTATGCGGAAGGCCGGCTGTATGCTGAAAGCGTTCTCGCCGAGTACATCCGCCTTGCAACAGGCGGTTCGATCAGCATCGCCGAGAAGTACATTCCGGACGCCGCAAAAACTCTGCTGTTCGGCATGAGAACCGGAACACGGACGCTGACCGTAGACGGCCAGACAGTGAACGCTGAGTGCATGAAGCTTGGCGGAAAAGACCTTCCGAACTATGTCGGTGTGGCCTTTTATGCGCCGGACATGGTGGACGGTGAGCAGAAATACACCTGCGTTTTCGTCTCAAGGGCGTTGTTCGCACCGCCTTCCATGACGTACCAGACCAAAGGAGAAAACATCGTTTTCCAGACACCAACCACAACGGGCGAGTTTCTGCCTGATCATTCTGCGAATCAGGAACTTGTGGAAACTTACGTTTCTGACACTGAAGCCGCTGCCATCGCATGGCGTGATGCGGTGCTGTCCTGAGAGGTAACAGCATGGATGTTCGTCTCGAAGAAATCCCGTTTGAATTCAACGGGAAAACATACAAACTGCGCTGTAACTTCAATGTGCTCGCAGACATCATAAACGACTTCGGCACGATCCCAGACCTGAACAACATGGCGTTTTTCACTCGGCTGCTTGCTCCAATGCTGAACGACTATGCCGATGACATGGGATGGCCAGAGCGTTACACAGGCAGGGAGATCGGCAGGATGCTTCCGACTACGATGTTTGTCAGCAAGGAAGGGCAGGAAACGATCCTGAAGGTAACGACACTTGTGCTGAATGCTCTTTATGCTGACACAGGAGAGGAGACGAACAAAAAAAACTGACCGACCGAGAGGAATCACCTGACGTTGATTTCTCTCGGTTTTTGGCAATCTGGCTGTTTCGGTTCGGTCTTCCGGAAAGAGATTTCTGGAAGACCATGAACCCAGCACGGCTTTATGTCCTCTTGACGGCGTTCGACAAGCCGAAAGAAGAAAAGAAGCAATCACTGCATGATTATCTGATGGGTGATGTAAATGGCAACAAAAAGCGTTAAAACAAAACTTGAGATTGACGGCGAAAAAAAATACAAAGAATCCGTCAAAGAAATCAATTCATCCCTTGGCGTACTAAATTCCGAACTTAAGAAGACAACGGCGCAGTACCAGGGCAATGAAAAATCTATTGAAGGCCTTAAGAAAAAAGGCGATGTGCTGAACCGAACCCTACTGGAGCAGAAGGAAAAGGTCAACACTCTGCGGAAGGCCTTGCAGGAATCAGCCGAGAAATACGGCGAAGCTGACGAACGTACAAAAAGCTGGCAGAAACAACTGAATAATGCTGAAGCGGCTGTTGCGAACACAGAACACGCTATTCAGGAAAACAACGCTGCCCTTGATGCGTCAAGTAAGAAGTTTGAAATCAATGCCGAAAGCATGAAGGCGATAGCAACGAAAGCCGCCGCCGTTGTCGCCGCCATCACGGCGGTTGCCGCCGCATATAAAAAACTGATTGACATGACCACACAGGCGGCGTCAAACGCAGACAACATCCTGACACTGTCGCAGATCACCGGACTGGATACCAACACCATCCAAGAAATGCAGTATGCAGCAGAGCTGATTGACGTTTCTTTTGACACGATCAGAGGGTCACTCTCGAAGCTGAAAAATAACATGCAGGATTCAGCAAATGGTTCGGAGAAGCTTCAGGCGGCATTCAGGAAACTCGGCGTTTCGGTCACTGACTCAAGCGGAAATCTGCGTGATGCACAGGATGTGTTTTATGAGTGCATTGACGCACTTGGTCAGATCCAGAACGTTACTGAGCGGGATGCACTCGCAATGGACATCTTTGGGCGTTCCGCAGAAGAATTGAATCCGCTGATTCTCAAAGGCAGTGAAGCCATGAGGGAATACGCCAAAGAAGCGGAAGACATGGGGTATGTACTCAGCACGGATGACCTTGATGCCCTTGGCGCTGTTGATGACGCATACCAACGCTTGCAGGCAACACAGGAAGCTGTCGGGAATCAGATGGCTGTGGAACTTGCGCCTGCTGTCGAATCACTATATAAATCATGGACTGCATTCATTCAGCAGGCTGGTCAGGCACTCATTGATTCTGGCATCATTACAAATCTGGCGGCTATCCTGCAAACGATTTCCAACATCATCAACCCTGTGGAATCCCTCGGCAGTGACGGCGTGCCGAAGCTTACCAACTCATTCAAAGGACTTTCTGATATCCTGAACGGGCTATCACGGCTTTTCGCTTTGATTGCTGACTCGATAAACGTCATCAAGTCAATGGTGACATTCGATTTCAAGGGAATCGGTCAGGCACTCGGCTGGGATAAATACAACCCGAGCAACTACCAGCGCACAGTCATGCAGCAAGAAGGGAACTGGGAGCAATATCAATCATTTTATGGCCTGAACGGCTATGAAAGGGGCATGTACTCCCCGAACGGTCAGAGAGTGAATGCATCCGGAACGCAGAACTTTGTGGGCGGCGCAACATGGGTCGGTGAAAACGGCGCAGAACGTGTATGGCTGCCGAAGGGCACACGCATCGACAACGCACAGGAAAGCCGCATGACATCTGGCAGCGTTACTTATAACATCACGATTGATGCAAAAAACGTCAGGGAATTCAACGACATTGTCCGGATAGCGCAGAACGCACGGGTCACAAGCAGAATGGGGTGATTTGATGTCAACAAAGGTGAATCTTTATGCGGTCGAATCAAGATACACGAAGCTTGAATCACCGGACACGACATTCACAGGGAGAAGGTCAAGCGCAGATAAATCCGTCAATGATTGCTCTTTTTTGAAGATTGAAGCACCTGCGGAGGAATACAGACAGAAAGCTGTCCTTGCTATAACGCTCCATGTTTACTGCTATAACAACACAGGCGACGCAACACTTGAAGCCCGTGCGGGTAACGCTGAATACAAAAGCGATATCACATATAACACGCAGGAACTTCCGACAATAGAACTCAAAACGCCATCAATTCTGTCGAGCGGTTGGTGGACGTTTACAGCTGCATATCCACAGCTGGTATATCCAAACAGATATGCCAAAATGTTGCGTGAAGGCATTGGCCTGTCGTTTTATCTGAGGCCTGTCACGAAAAGCCTGAACAACAGCGGTTTTGACCTTGTTGGCAGTTCACATGTGCCTTATGCAGAAGTTACGTTCTCCGATGCAGATGCATTCCTTCGTGTGAATTCTGTTTCGCCGTCTTCTGGGGCGTATGTTCCAAAATTTTCAGATAACACATTTACGTGGGGATTTGATCGCAACGGCTACGCCATCGATGATGTGACTGTAACCGCATCGACGTTCAGGTGGAAGACAAGCGCAAGCGGCACAGTAACAGAGATTGACTGTGGCACTGATCTGTCTTGCACGATACCGGCAAACACGTTTTCAACAGATACTGTTATGTGGCAAGCGGAAATCACCGACAGCACCGGATTAACAACAACATCCGAATGGCAGACACTGACGACCGTTGAGGTCACACCGGATGCCGCTGTTGCGCTGACGCCAAAGAACACGATGGAAGACGGTTCTCAGCCGATCACGTTCACATGGCAGCATGTCATATCAACGGGAACAGCACAGAGTGAGGCTCAGATACAGAGATCAACAAACGGCACAACATGGACGAACGTGGTGACTATTTCCGGAGACAGCCAGAGCACCAACATTGGAGCGGGAACATTCCCCGCTGGGCAAAACTACTGGCGAGTGCGCACTGCAAACACAGATGGCACATATGGCGCATGGTCTGAAGCAACACCGTTTCTTGTTGTTTCTGCACCGCCGAAGCCAAATGTCAGCACAGACGGGAAAGCAAGACCGACAGTGTCATGGCAGTCAACTGATCAGCAGGGTTACAGGGTCAAGATTGATGACCTTTATGACTCTGGCGTGATGTACGGCACAGCCACAAGCCTTGTTGTTCCGATGTACTTATCAGACGGGAACTATACGGTTTCAGTTTCTGTGGTCAACTCCTATGGCCTGTGGTCGGAATACGGCACATCACCGCTGAATGTTGCGGCAACGTCAACCGGAACGGTAACGCTGACAGCAGAGAGCGGGAGCGATGTAAGCCTGACATGGACAGCAACAGAATATTCAGACGGCATGTTCATCGTCTATCGTGACAGCAATCAGATCGCTGTCACGTCAGAAATGGCATATGTGGATTCTCTGGCGGTGGGGGAACACATTTATTCTGTGCGACAGTATAGGGCAAGCGATAACAATGCAACGTCACTGTCAAACACGGTGGCGGCGGCGGCGCATGTTGACACGTTGACGATCATTGACACAGACACAGGCGACCAGATGCGCCTGCAATATTCGCCTATGCAATATCGTGATGAAATGGAATCCAAGGCAATGACCGTGAATCTGTTCCACTTCAGCGGCGCAGAGTACCCGATTGCAGAAACGTCTTCCTTTGCAGATAAATCGATCTCTTTCCGGACGGCGTTCATGGATCTCGGCGAAGCGGCAGAGTTTGAAGGATTCTACAAAAAAACAGTGTGCGTAAAAACGCCCAAAGATAACGCTGTGGTCGGCATCTTCTCAGCGTATTCAAAGACAGAATCACGGTTCTTTGTTGGGTACGACTTCACGATCCAGCAAATCCACTTCAGTGAGGTGGTGACGCTGTGAGAAATTTAGACGTCCGCTTTGACGTGCTCAGAAACGGGGTGAAGGTCACTGAACTTCACCACAAAGACGTCCCGACTGTTCAGTTTGACAAAACCGCAGAAATAAAAACAAGCCTGTCAGGAGACTTCTTGCAGAATGGAATCTTTGACAGCCTGCGAGATGAGATTGAACCGTTCGTCATCATTGACGGCGTTGAACATCCTTGCGGAATCTATGCCCCTGCTACGGTAGAGCTGAACAGCACGGACAGCGGCAAAGGGATCAGCATTGAAGCATATGACCGTTGCTGGACGGTTCAAAGCTATTGCAGCGAGACTGTTCTGCATTTCAATGCTGGGCTTAACTATTTAACCGTCATCAAGACGCTTCTGACGACGGCGGGAATTGCTCTGGTCATAGAAACGCCATCAACGGCGACGCTGCGCTTTGCCCGTGAAGATTGGGACATTGGAACGAGTTATCTTGAGATCATCAACCAGCTTCTGAAGGAAATAAATTATCAAGAACTATGGTTTGATTCGAGAGGGTATGCAATCCTTCAGCCGAAGAAAATCCTGTCTGCCGACAACATTGCCAGAACATACGATTCAAACAATGTTGAAAGCATGATGCTTGACAGCACATACGCAAGTCTGGATCTTTATGATGCGCCGAATGTTTTTATCTGTGTCTGCCCGAATCCGGACGGCACAGCCCCGCTTGTGGCACGTGCGGAAAACACATCGCCAGTGTCGCCGCTGTCGATCGGACGCAGGGGCAAACGCATCTCACGGCTATACAAGGTTGACAACATTGCAAGCCAGAGTGCATTAAACGAATATGCACAACAGCTTTGCCAGCAGAACATGCTTCTTGGCGAGGTCGTGAAGATAACAACTGCACTGATTCCAGACTGCGGAATGGATGACGTTGTTGCTCTTGTGCATCCGGATGCGTCAGGGCTGTGTTACGAATCTTCTTGGGAAATGGAACTGAGGCCAGGCGGCACGATGACGCATACGCTTAAAAAGGTGGCTGCATTATGAATCTTGATGATATTTTGAAAACAGAAGACAATCAGGAAGAATACACCTATGCTCTGGCGACCATCGGCGAAGTAAGTTCTGCAGGGGTCACACTCAAGTTTGACGGCTCAGCATCAATCGGTGGGAAACTGTACAGATGCAATTCAGGTGTGCTTTTCAAGGCTGGCGACCGTGTGCGGGTGAAGAAAGACAGCGGTTCATATATCGTAGAATTCCCAGTTGGTTTGCCAATGGCGAGATATCCAATTCCGCCAGGAGGTTCAGACGGACAGGTTTTGACGAAAGACGGCCCAGATGACTATGCCGTCAAATGGACAACACCATCATCTTCTGGCGGTCTGCCGACAGGCGGGTCAACTGGCCAGTTTCTGCAGAAGAAGTCAAACACAGACTTTGACGTGCAATGGGCGGCGGCCGCAATCGATAAATTCGGCACAGGGTCATACTATGTAGAGATATCAAGCACCGGAACGATCACGCCAAATTCAAGCGGCGGCGTAGATCTCGGTACAAGCGCACGGACTTTCGGCGACCTGTATGCAAGCGGCACGATCAGCCTTGGCGGTTCTGGGTATACGTCAACGCTCGGTTTTTTTGGCACAAGGCCTGTGCGTAAAACATCCGTTTCAACAAGCGCATCACTGTCAACGCTGATATCAGCATTAAATTCTTACGGGTTGGTGTGATATGAAACTGATTGATCTGGTAAACGCATCTGCATCTTTGCAGAAACTGATCACTCAGGATCTGCCATTAAAAACGGCATATCAGGTTGTGCTTCTGGTTGACAGGTGCAACCCGCATCTTGTTTTCTATGGGAACGAGATCAGGAAATGCAAAACGGAAGAACAGGTTGATGAACTGAATTCAATGGATGTACCAGAAGACTTCGGAAGGATCACGATCCCGCTGACAACCGACATCAGGCTTTCGGCGGCAGATGTCAAATGTTTAGAACCGTTTATTGATTGGGGTGATGTAATATGATGGTTTTCAACGTGGATGGAAATGTGACAGACCTATTCCTCGGAAGGCAGGGAGAAAACCTTGCGACTCAGCTTGTTTTCAGCATACCTGATGACCTTCAGCGTTATGCAGCCATCGTCTATGTTCTCCGGAACGGGGATGATGTTGCATACCCTGCTTCAAACGTTGTCATTTCTGGCGGGGTTATAACGTGGACAATCACAGACATTGAAACACAGAACTATGGCGCAGGCGAAGTACAGGTCAGGTTTATTGACGGTGAAGTCATCGTCAAAACGCTTGTGTTCCGGTCGTTTGTCGCACGGTCAATAGACATGGATGCAGGTGATGCTCCTGATCCTTATCAGACATGGCTTGACACGCTTGTTGGGGTTGCCGCAGAAGTGCAGATTGATGCACGGGATGCCAAGGAAGCAAAAGATGCGGCAGAGACAGCACAAGGAAAAGCGGAAGACGCACAGCAAGCCGCTGAGCATGCACAAGACGCTGCCGAAACGTCAGAGCAGAACGCAAAAACATCAGAAGAAAACGCTGAAGCTTCTGCCCTGACTGCTGAAGCATGGGCGGTCGGTGAAAAGAACGGCGTGCCTGTACCACAGACGGACGAAACCTACAACAACAATGCAAAGCACTATGCGGAACTTGCTGAGCAGGGTGCGGAAAAATCCGGTTATGTTTTTTTTGACGTCAACAATTCTGACGGCTGTATGTATGTGACAACGGCAGGAAGCATCGATGAAGATGTGGCTTTTGAAGTGAATGAAAATCTTGGTATTCTGGAGGTTATATACGCATGAGCCAGACGGTAAATGCTGGGATAGTGACCGCATACGGCGCAGCGGTGCGGGGCGGCTATCAGGGCACATATAATGAATTCTGCGAAGACCTTGTCAAGCTGACGAAGATCATCAACGATCTGACTGACTTTGAGGTGACGGTCGAAACCCTTGCTGAAGGGGCAAGCGCAACGGGAACATATAGCGATGGCATCCTGTCGCTCGGCATTCCCAGAGGGGCTACGGGCAACGGAATCAGTAGAATCACGCTGAATGCCGACTATACGCTGACTGTGTACTTCACAAGCGGAGCACAATGGACAAGCGACAGTATCAGGGGAGCGAAAGGCGAGACTGGTGCAACGCCTAATCTGACGATTGGCACGGTAACCACACTTCCTGCTGGACAAGATGCGACTGCGGAAATAGGCGGAACAGCAGAAGAGCCAGTGCTGAATATCGGTATCCCGAAAGGTCAAGATGGTGATGTCTCAGCATCGTCAATCGCTCAAAATTATGATCCTGACGCAACCTATGAGGTCGGTGATTACCGTTGGCAAGCAGGTCAACTGTATCGCTGCACTGTTGCTATTGATACGCCGGAAGCATGGAACTCTGAACACTGGACGGCAGTACAGCTTGCGGATGAGGTCGGTGACGTAAAGGACGCATTAACAGCCGTTGAGGACACCATCTCTGACCCTACTCACGGGCTTGACGGCAAAGCACCAGTCATCGTGGAGACAGCTTCGGGAGCAATCGCAAGCTTTGAGGACGGAGCAGACGGGATGCCGATTCGCAAACTTGTGGTCAACGTAGAGCCTGTGCAGGATTTGCACGGGTATGATTCCCCGTGGCCTGCGGGGGGTGGGAAGAATCTTATTCCAAACTTGAAAGTGCAGGATACGAGCGTCAGAGTAAGACTTGGTGAATCAACTGTTGGAGATGGCTTTTTTCTTAAGGCTGGAACATATTGTATTTCTTATAGACTTTCGGCGTCTCAGACTGTTGGTGTTTACTGGCGAACAGTTAAAGATGGGGATGTTGGCCCTGTTGTTAATAACAATTTGATAACATTATCAGAAGATTCAAATGTGCGAGTTTGGCTTTATACTTCTGACGGGATTTCAGCGGATAATGTATCGTGGTTTCAAGTTGAACTTGGCTCAACAGCAACAGCTTATGCCCCCTACTCCAACGAGTGCCCCATCACCGGCTGGACGGGTGCGGAGATTGAGCAGACGGGGAAGAATCTATTTGACCCAAACGTTATAACTTATGGCGGTCGCATGTCGTTAGTGACAGATCCATCTTTGCCGTATTACGGATATTATAATGGCTATGTTAGACGTTGGACAAATGAATTTTCTGGCAGCACAATGTGTCAAACAAATGGAATAGTAACAGTATCAGCGAATGTTATGGCAACTCAAGGAACCTTCACCTTTAGGATTGATTTTTATTACGATGATGGAACTATAGGCCAATCTTCAAATTTTACAGCGACAACAACACCGTCTCGCTTTTCGAGGACTTCTAATCAGAACAAAAACTGTGTTGGGATTACTATTTCAACAATAGCAGGAATTGCAAACGAATATGGATGTATTAAAGATATTCAAGTAGAGCTTAGTTCATCCGAAAGTGATTTCGTCCCCTACACCGGCAACCAAATCTCCGTCACCTTCCCCGATGAAGCTGGCACAGTCTACGGCGCAAAGATCACTATCAACCCTGACAGGACGGGGGAGATGGTGGTGGATAGGGCGATTGTTGATCTTGGAACTTTATTGTGGGAATTCGGTACAGATTTTTCGGCTACGTCAAGTCTGCAAAGATCAATTAAGCCTATTGCAAACAATACCACCAAAGCAGATATGGTATGCTCGTGCTATGAGGTTAAGGCGTTGTGGAATGACGGATTCGCCGCCGGTAATGCTATGATAGCGCAAGTATCCGGTAACCAAACAGTCAGAATTAGAGATGACAGAATTACTGATGCAAGTAGCATTCCGACCTTACTATCTGGTCAAAAGCTGGTTTATACTCTTGCCACACCTCAGTCCTTCCAGCTCACCGCCGAACAAGTCAGCGGCGTTCTGGAAACTCTGTATGGGACTAATAACATCTTTGCATCGACCGGAAACGTTGAGGTCGAGTTTTGTGCCGACACCCGTCTCTTTATCGAGCAGTTGACCAAACCGACAGAAGACGACATGACCGCAGACCACGCTATCTCAGCAGGAACATTTTTCATGATTGGCAACACCTTGTATCTCGCAACGTCTCAGATTGCCGCAGGAGCTACCATCACGCCGGGAACAAACGCAACAAAACTGTCCCTTGCAGACGCACTCAACACCCTGAATACATAAGGAGGAATAATCAATGAAGTATTCGATTATCAAAGTAGTAAACGGTTCCTAT
>AUXO016167299.1_pt1 | contig 14118 bp, 14 predicted proteins | sample 768731 | NCBI WGS metagenome assembly AUXO01 (sample SAMN02715735, study PRJNA202380) | gut metagenome | biome: sheep rumen | host: Ovis aries | place: New Zealand: Palmerston North | reverse complement strand
CTTATCTGTCCTACTGTATCAGTTTTATCAGGTAGGTTTCCCCAATAAAGATTTCTATACATTCCATTAGTTGAAGATAGGCTGTAATAGTCATTCCAATTACCTAATTCATCTTTTAAACAGTGATTCCTTGAAGTTTTAACTTCTTCTTTATATACATCACCATCTACTGTTGTAAGGGTTAGGTCAATATCAAAATCTTCTGTTTCAGGATATGTTACACTGCTAACCCAATCATAATTTTCTACTTGATAGGTACTAACCCATTCAAGTGCTTTTTTGTCTGTTCTATTTCTGTTCATAATGTTTATTGTTTAATTATAAATAGTGTTGAATCCCAAAAAAGTCAAGATTTCTTTAACTTTTTTTGGAATAATCTTTTTTACACCCTTCAAGAATTGGGTATAATGCTTTATCTAACCAATAATAGATATTGGTTCTTTATCTAATTTTTGTGGGAAATTTTGTCAATTAGGGGTAGAGAATTCCCTAATTTTTCAACAGCACAAAGTTAATAATTTCAAAATTAATTTGCAAATTTATTTAATAAAAATTAGCAAAAAATTTCAAATTTTTAATAACTTTTTTACCTGTGATTTTTAAGGCTGAATATGCCTATTTATCATTGATTTTGTTGAATGAAATACTTGCAAATTCACCATTTATTGCTACCTTTGCATAGTTCATTGAAAATTCAGTCAGGTGTTACCTATTTGTGACTGATTTAAAACTGAACCTTGCTAATTTGCTGATAGTAAGGCTTCTAATAGGTTATAAGAAAAATCCAACGGAATCACAAGATTTCAGTAAAACCCTATTAGAACCACTTCTAATGGGGTTTTTTATTTTGAATTAGTCACAAATTGTTGTATTTTTGCATTTGTTTGTGACTTTATTTGTGACTGCCTGTCAAATTTTCTGTGACTGCTTTTTTATTGTTTAACTAATTGTGTTTCATTAAGATGAAAACAACTTTTAACATTACCTTTGTTTGCAGACCATCAAAGGCAACAAAAAGCGGAAGGGCACCCGTAGAAATGGCTATTACCCTGAATGGGGAAAGGTGTATTCTTACCTTACCAAGAAAAGAATTTCCCAAAGAGTTTGCAAAGGCAATTAAAGCCAAGAAAACTAACCCTATTAAGGAATATTGTGAACAGCAGTACACAGATATTCAAAACTACTGTTTTCAGATGCAGCAGAAACATATTCCTTTAACTATTCCCAATATCAGGAAATTTATTCAGACAGGTTGTGCTGATACTTACACCCTTGGAAACTTATTTTCTGAATATTTTGAACTGCTTAACATCAGAAAAGAAGGTGGTGATTTATCTAAAGGTGCTTATGTAATTTATGAAAGGGCAAAGAAGTATTTTCTTGAACATGGTGCAGATGAAAATACAGAACTGATTAACATAACCACTGCTGAAATTCAGAAGTTCACTACTTGGCTTTCTACATCTTTTGAAAATTCTACTGCTGTAACCCTTTATAGGAAGATTCAAACTATTTTCACCTATGCCTTTAATGCAGGTAAGATTACATCTAACCCTACTGCATTGGTGAAGATTAAAAGACTGAAAAAGGAAGCAGTTTATCTTACAGAAGATGAACTTAATAAGATTGCTACTACTGACTATGCTAATGAATCACTGAATCACTACAGGGATATTTTTGTATTTCAGTGCCATACCTGCTTAAGTTATTCTGACTTGAAATCCCTGAAACAGTCAGATATTAAAGAAAATGAATTTGGCAAGTTCATACAGAAAAAGAGGATTAAAACAGGTGTTGAATATACGGTTCTTTTAGATGCCTATGCTTTTGCTATTTTGGTTAAGTATGACTATGATTTAAAAGTTCCATCAGACCAAAAATATAACACCTATTTAAAGCATCTTGCTAAAATTGCAGGTATCAAGAAGAACATCACTACACACACTGCAAGGCATACAGGTGCAACTATGCTACTGAACAATGGAACACCTATTGAAACGGTTGCAAAAGTCCTTGGGCATACTAATACCAATCAAACCAAGGAATATGCAAGGATGCTTGATATTACTGTTCTGCAAGACTTGGCAGGATTGGAAGAAAGGAAGCAGGAAAGACAGCAAAAGGCAAGCATTGTAAGAGAACAACAGGAAAAGGTGCTGATGCTGAAAAACCTTATTGAAAGGTACAAAAATGAAGAAATGCCATCTGATGAAGAACTTGAACAAATTGCAGATGAAATTATAATGAATGAACCCTTTAACGGCTCTTTAGAAATGGATTTTCTTGAGCAACAGTATGTAGATGGTGATATTACAGAAGAAGAATATAAACAGAAACTGATTGAAATAACCAACAGAAAAGATTAATATGGCAAAGGAACAGCAAATTCATCCTTTAAACAATTCAAACATTCAAACCTTACAGAATGTTGTAACACAGTTATCACAAGTTTTGGGTGATATGTCACCAACTTACACTGCAACACCTGAATTTGAAAGAATTGGTGCTTGTAAAGTTGGAATTCAGGAAATTCTTAATGCTTATAAGAAGTTCAAGTAATCACCACTTCTTACAAGAAATGCAGGATTTTTAAGTCCTGCATTTTCTTTTACTTCTTGAAGTTTTTGAATGTAACTCTTACAACTTTCCCCAAGGCTTCTAACCAAATTTTAAAGAATTCATAGGTTACTTGTCTTTGTTCTTCTGTGCAGTGTTCCAAGAAATCCTTATACACTTCCAACTTGACAGGTGCAACCTTTTTGAAATTCCCTTTAGTGGCTTTTAAAGAACAGAAATCAAAACACCAACTGTTTTTTACATCTTCCTTTGTGAATCCTTCCTTATATGCAATTTGATACAAATCTTCAAAGTTGGAATATAAGGGTTTAATTTCTATTTCTTCTGTTTCCCTTGGTTCTGTTTTCAGCCTTTCTTGGGCTTTAATAAAGGCATCAAGCCGTTTTACATAGTCCTTATAGGTTTCCCCTTCATTTGGATTATTTACGGCTTCTGTTGGCTTTTTAGCCATTATTCAGCAGGTTTTTCCGCTTTGGGTTTCCGTCCCCTGTTGGATTTAGGTTTATCACCTTCAACTGCAAAGAACTGTTCAAACTGTTCCTTGCTGATTTTCACCTTGGGGGCTACAGCAGCATCTTTTTCAAAGTAATAATCAGCAACAATTTCTGCAAGTTCCATTGCGGTCTTGGAAGAAAGAAGAATGTCCCTTAAAGTTACCTTTGGGGAAGCAGAAGCCTTTAGAGCCTTCTTTGTTGCAGCATTTAATACAAGTGCCATAATAAAAACATTTAATAAGGTTAATGCCACAAAGATATAAAATATTTCTGATTATGCAACAGCAAACTGTGGTAATATTTTTTCTTTGTACCATTCTTCAACTACCTTCCTATCCTCTTTCAAGTAGTTTCTGAAATCATAAGCAAAATCCCAAGCAAAATATTCTTCATTGTAGTTATTCCAAGTAACATAGATTGTTTTACTTTCAATCAAACCCTTCAATTCATTTCCAATTGAATCATTAGGTAATTGGATTTTACTTTTCCTTCCTTTTGTCATTCCATTATAGTAAGTAGTAGAAATAGTTTGAATAGAACTTTCTTTATTAGTATTATTATATATTCTATATATTCTATCTTTAGATACCTTTATACCACTATCTTTCAATGTAAGGTAATTCCTATAAGCAGATACAGATAAATCCAACATTCCAAGAATATCTTCATCAGTTAAAGACTTGGAAGGTATTGTTATATGGTTTTCTTCAATGTACCTGTATAAAGTCCTTTCTGAAATTGGGAACAGGTTTTCATTTATTATTGCAAGATTTTCCTTAACCCCAAGGGAAGTATCATAATAATCAGCAATTAAATTCCACCTAATCAATTTAAGTGCTTCATTCCTGTATGCAAGTTTATCTGAAATCCCCCTTCTTATAATGATTCCTGACTTTGGGGCTTTACTTTTCAGGTAAGCAATATTATCTGAATACTTTTCCTGTATCTGTTCAATTGTCATGCTCATTGCATTTTCAACATTTCTTGCAAGGCAGTCAATTGTTAAATCTTTATCTATTTCAAAGAACCTGTGTACATCTTCATAAGCATTGAATAACAAAGTATCTGCATCAACAGAAGGCATTATAACCCTACGCAAACACATTCTTTCAAACAGTTTCTTTCTTCTTTTGTTTCCATCCTTCACTGTCTTTGCATTATAATACAGGGCAAAATAGTTTTCATCTATTTCCTGATATATTCCACAAGTCCAATTGTCCTTTTCAACCCTGTAGAAGTAGTTATATTTATGCCTGTTGTATTTCATGAATTCATCATAATCCAACCTTTGCATATCTGAAACAAGTTCTTTGTTACAGCAGATACATTGGTTTGAAATACAAGTACCTTCTTGTGGGTAGGATATTGTTTCTACTTCATTTTCATCATTTCCTTCCTTTTGACATTCTGATATAGATAGAAAGAAAGAATAGTTCTTAAAAGAATAATTGTTATTTGTTATATTATATAGTTCTTTAGATATACCATTTACTTTATCACAAGTAACAGTTTTATAATAACAGTAGTGCTTTAAGAAATCAATATATCCATCTGTAGTTACATTGAAATCTTCAAAGGAATAGATATTGTTTGTAAGTCCTGATGAAAGTATGATATTGGGGTTATTCCTGTTAGTTCCATTGAAATACTGTGAACATCTTAAATTGCAATCATCCTCAATTTCTTCACCTGAATCTGCAACAATCATATTATTCAAATTCCAAGCAACATACCTAAAATAGTATGGGTTTGGAATCAACTTATCAAATACATAGATTAACCTGAATCTTGCACCTTTATCTGCTTGAAGGTTTGAATAGGTTGTATAGTAGAAAGTAGGCTTACAGGATAAGGTTGAAACAAATGCATCTGCTGTTTCATAGTTGGTTTTGTCAATATCTACACCAATAACATAACTTCCAACAAAATTTTCATCTTTCTTTTGGGTTGTTCCAAAACTTCCATCAGCCCTTGTTTTAGTTGGATTAAACAAGTGGCAGAATACATAGCCATCTAAAAGGTTGTTTAAAAGTTCTTCTGCTGTTGTGGTGGTTCTTGTATATCCAATGCCTTTATTTGCAGGAAAACCGTATTCTTTCCTTATTTGCCTGTTTTCCTCATTTTTGGTGCTTCCAATCATTGCACCACTAATAGTTTTATCTGTGAAGAAATCCGTACTTAAGGAAACTTCAAATTCATAGTTGTTGTTTATAATCATTGTTTATTCTGTTTTATTTGTTTATTCTTGGGGAATCATATTTATTTCCCTTAATCTATACATTCTATCAAAGTTGGAAGCCCCAAGTGCTTGCTTTGCTTCCTTCCTACTGTGATAAATAACGCCTGTTTTTATCACAATCCAATAACATTTGTTCTTTTCCATAGTGTTCTGTTTAAATGGTTATACAAAAAACCCTGTAACCTAACTTGCAGATTACAGGGTGAATAAACAATATGATTAGAAACAGAATTTCCTTAATTGCCTATCCTGAATTGCAAGATTAGATTTTTGGATTCAATAATAAATATATCTTGAAAGCAATTTGTTCAAGATTTTTCCAAAATTTTTCTTTGAAAAGATTTTTACCCTGAATTGGGTGCTAAATTTTTGACAATGCAAATATACAAACTTTTTGATTATTTATCAAATTTTTTATTAAAAAATTAAATATTTTTTGCTCCCCCAATAATAAGGTTTTAAAGGCTTCATAACCTACCTTTTTTGCATTTGAACTGATATAATTATCCTGTGTTTTATTTTAATTGCATCATTTCACATATAAGGAATTGATGCCTTCTTAACAGCAAATACTATCATTTCAATTATAAGGAATTGAAGCCTTTTCAACCTACTTTTTACCATTTCAAAATATCAAATAGTGGGGGTATTTTTGCGGATTTTCAATAAAATAAGGGCATTTTCCCAAAAAGTCAAGTGAAAGCACAAAAAAAACAGGGGATGCTTCACAGCAGCCCCTGTTGGTATGATTTAAGTGAATTTGAAGTCTAATCCCCTTGGGCTGTTCCACTAATTAGAACTAAAAGGAGAAAAGAGATTCACCCACACCTGAACAAACCCTGTGCCAATATACCTTTACCCCCAAAAAAAATAACCCTGATTCTGTCAGTTTGGCAGGGTATCAGGGTTACTTCCGTTTTGGTTTGGGTTTGTCATAATGTTTTGCCATAGTAAAAATTTTCTATCAATGCAACTTTTTCCAAGTATAGCCAAATAGCAGCACCAAGGAACAGATGAACCATCCAACAAAAAATTTCATTGATTTTGGTGGAACTTCAACCACTTTTTCAACTTCTACAGGAACTGATTCTTTCAAATAAACTGTATCTTTAATTATCCTTTCTTTTTCTGTTGTTCTTATATGTTGTTCAGTTCCTTTTTTGTTTTCTATTCTGCCTTTTATATGGTTGTTTTCTATCCATGCATCAGCAACAGCAAGTGTAGTTTCCAAGTGCAAAGTATCAGCATCTGAAACAAAATCAATATATCTTTCAATTGGGATTATTCTGATGCTGTCTATTATATGGATTCTTGTGCTGTCAATGTAATTATTCTTGGATTCTGAATTCATGGGAACATATTTAACCGTAGAGCACCCACAAAGGCACAAAAACAAGCCTATAATCAAAGATATTTTTATTTTTGTATAATTCTTCATCTTGAAATTTTTAGGCTGCTAAATTAAAAATTTGATGCCTTTGTTCACCCTTGGAATTTTTCAAGCCAATATGAACCCATCTTTTTGCATCATCCTTATTAAATGTACTGTTTCCTATCCTCTTATCACCTTTTACTTGTTCTATGATTACTTGGTCAAAATCAGTTCTATTTTTAAAGAATTCCTTACACAATTCAATAAATCCATCTAAATCACCATTAGCGGGCACTATATCAACTGCATAGCCTTTTAAGTGTGCAGAAGTCTTAACACCCCCAACCATTGCATTTAATTCTTCACATCTAAAACCACTTGTAATAGTTAAAGCACTACCCCAAGCAGCCCTTAATTCATTTAGCAAGGGAAGCATTTCTTTTATATGTTCAATAACTTCAAAACTTGGAAGATTAAATATCTTGTTTTTTCTTGCTGTTGAACTTTTAAGAAATTCTTCCAATTTAAAGTAGTTATTCATCATTGTTTGCTTCTTTATTGAAATCCCCAACTGTTATTGAAGTATTATTGTGCTGTACCTTTGTATCAAGCCCTTTATCTATTGCCTTTGCTAATTGCCACAAAGCACCAAAAGCAAATAATTCACCTACTCCTGCAAGTACAGAACCATCTATAACACCCATAGGGGGGACACAGAAAGAAGCAATAATAAGCCCTATTGCAGCAAATGTTAATATCTTTAACCAAAGATTATTTTTCCATGTATCAACTAATATTTTTTTCATAGTTCAGTATTTTTTTAAATGGGTAGTATATTGCAACTACCCATTATTTTATGCAGCAGTAGCAGTTATAACTATATTACCTGTAATTCTTTTTATTCTAATTGAATTATCAGAACTTGAATAAACAGTAGAAGTTACATTGCTTCCGTTCATAGTTACAGTAACACTTCCTATTGTTCCTGAATTTGGAATAAGTTTTCCAAGGTAAGAACTGTTTCCCCAAACATTTGTATTCATATTATTGCACTTACAATTGGTTAGATTATAAGTAACTGTATATGGTGTAAGATTACCTGAAATTGTTGGAATATATGTTAAATCTGCAACAGCCTTATTTCCCATTACTTTATGCCCTGTTGTGTTAGGGTGTGTAGGGCTATCAGAACTATCACTAATATATGTAGGATAACAATTGTACCAATCAATTCCACATTTAGCAATATCAATTAATGGACAACCCATATAATCAGCAACTTTTCTGATAACATCATTGAAATCAGAAATAGAATCATTGCTTCCATTTAAAGGTGGATATTTCTTTGAACTTCCCCTTCCACTATCAAGAATAGTACAAGGAACAATGGTTGCAAAAGGATATTTTTCCCTTAATCTTAAGATAGTCCAAATATATGCTTCTGCAAAATTGGCATTATTTGCACCATCTACAACACCAACAAATGTAGTCATATCAGGGAATTCAAGACTTTCTGCAACTGATGCACTACCACCTTCAGGGTCAGGATAAGAAGCACCCCAATCATTTGTGCCCCTACAAATAAGGATTATATCAGGTATAATTCTATTCCCATTATCATCCCTATTACAAACCCTGTTCAGTGTATATTCACTATATGCTTCTGACATTCTAAAAGCAGAATATCTTGTAGAAGTTGGTGAAATTTCACACATTTCTGAACCACTCCAAGAAGCGTTATTGCACAATTCCGCACCAACGGCATCTATAAATACCTGCCACCAAGGTTTAGAAGTATAATTTTGTGCCCATCTTGGAACACCTAATGCTTTACCAACATCTGCTGCTACAGGGGTAAAAGTTTGAAGTGTTCCAATCATTGAAGCAGTAAGAGAAACACCACCAATAGTTGTAGCAGGTGAAATTAATGTAGAAGAAGTTGCATTTATATAAACATCAGGCCAAGTTATATAAGATTGAATTTCTTTTCCTACATCAGAAGATTTAATTATAAAATATGGTGCGTTATATCCCTGTGTTCTTGTTTGTGTTTCAGTTCCAAAACAAGCAATAGAATCACCAATAACAGACACTTTTTTACCTCTTAAATCAATTGGGATTTTAGTTCCGTTTATAAGTTGTAAAGCATCTTCTTCCCCAAGTGGAATAATACCCATATCATAAGTATAATTACCATTTGAAGCAGGATTAACCCAAATACCAACCTTTGTAGCACCTGTAGGAATATTTAAATCTACAATTGCATTAGCAGAAGTCCCTTGTGGATATTCCCAACCAACTACATTATCAGAAGAATCCCAATAAATAACACAAACGCAGTTTGCATAAGTAGAAGATGTACCAATACCTGAAACATAGGCTTTTTGATTAGTTCCTTCTGATGGAATATTATATACTAATGTTCTGCCATTTGAAGTTGCAGCCATTGTAATATATGAACCATCTTTATTATAAACTCTTGTAAGTGTTTGTGAAGGGTTAAGTGTGTAAGTTTTTCCAAGTTCTTCTATCCCAAGATTATCTTTTACTTGCTGTTGCTGTTCCGTTGTTAATTCCTGTGGTTCTGCAAATAAAATTGTTTTTGGGGTTGAAGTTCCATCTTTACTTTGATAGTACACATAAGGTTCAACAGTTGCATTTGTTGAATAAGTAAACAATCTAAATACACCTGCATTTTCAGGAATTTCTAATTCTCTTTCAGCACTACCTGTTGTAATACCTGACTGATAAAAACAAACTCCACTAATGTAAACATTATTACTTGTGTAGTAAGCAACAGCAGCATAATTAGAATAATTTGAACTTGAAGTAAGTGTATATAATGCTTTAAAAGTATAGTCATTAAAATTAATTCCTGTTGGAAGCAAGTAGTTTCTTGTTCTCATACTTGTTTTAGTTCCATAATCACCTGTAGCATATTGTTTTAATTCACCTGTATCAAATCTAATCCAATAGCCTGTCCTATCAGTTAAATAATCAAGATATATTGGTGCATTTCCTAATCCAAGTTCATCTTCAATTGCATCAACCCTATCAGATACATCACTTACTTCTGTAGTTAGTTCATTTACATTGTCATTAATATCATTTATGGAAATTACTGTTCTATATGTAAATGATTGGCTTGAATAAGGGGTAGCATAGATTCCAACCTTTGTTGCATCAGCAGGAACAGTTAATTTTCTAATTTCACCACCTGTTGCTTCACCCTGTGCCCACTGATAACCAACCATATTATTTGAACTATCCCAATAGATTACAGCAACGCAATTAGCATAGGTTGAAGATGAACCAATAGCAGAAACATATGCATTATAATCTGTTCCATTAGAAGGAAGATTATAAATTAAAGTTCTACCTGTAGCAGCACCACCTAAAGTGACATAAGTTCCATCTTTCCTATAAACTCTTAATTCAGCACTTGAATAGTTCAAAGTATAAGTTTCTTCACTTACTGCACCAAGATTAGCAAGTCTTTCATCAACAGAAGAACTTAAATTGTCCATCTGTTGTATAATAGTAGTTACAGTAGTTCCAACAGTACTTTCTAATGCTGTTTCATTTGTATCTATTGCATCAGTTAAATCAATTAAAGTATCTCTTAATTTCTTTGCAGTAATTTCCTGTGCATTGTTATCAGGCAGGTTAGTATTTATTTCTTGTATTATATTGTCAAAGTTTGCCATAGTATTTAAATCTTAATTTATTTATACAAAAATTCATCATTATTTTCCGTTACCTGAATCTGCAACTTACTTTGAAATTCATCTGCACAAACATCTACAGGAACTGTAATTCCAATTGAACAGTAGACCCCTGCACATTCTGCTTCAAATCTTTGTGTAAATGGTTGATAGGTTACTGTTGTACCTGCTTCAAGCAGTTCAATATCTTCAAGCACTCTAATTAGGTTTCCAAGGGTTACTATTCCTGTACTTTGAATTTCTATCTTATTCCTTTTATCTGCTGTCAATCTATCAACATAAAACAGGGTAAAGTTATAAGTAATATAATCACCGTTTTCTGTATGTTGGTTCTGTTGGCAACAGAAAGCAGCATATCTTTGTTTAAAGTTGTCCTTGTTCAAATCAAAAACATCACCTGTTTTTACAACTGCATTTATATTTGGCTGTGATATTGCTGCTTGATTGATTATCTTTATTGTTTCAAATAGTGTCATAGCCAATATTATTTATTGCATTTATTCCAACCTTTTCCCCTTACACCACCTAACCAAAGACCACCTGATGCAGCACTGTATAAGTTTGCCTTAATTTCAAAACATTTAGATTCACCAATTTCAGGAAGATTAGAACGGTTAGCAAGTATATAATCTTGAAGAATTCCTTGGAAATAATCAGCCTTCTTTTGATAGAAGTTTTGAACTAACAAAGTATCTTCAACCCCAAGGGATTCAATATTATCATCAGAAGTTTTTGAAACTCCAATATTATCAATCTTGAAGGTGGTAATCATACACAGTTTAACAAGAACAGTATAAGCAAGAAAATACTGTGATTCATTCAGTAACTCTTTATATGCACTGTTTTCATCTAATTCAATATCACCTGAATCAACAAGGGTTTTCAATTTATTTAGCATTGCAGTACCAACTACTGATTTCAATTCAATTTCTTGTGCTTCCCTGATTGCTGTTTGCATTACCTTTGTATTTATGTTGTCAGATGCATTTGTTGCACTTTTAACAAATTCTTCACTTGTAAGTAGTATTTCAGTCATATTTTAATCCTCCCAATCAATTTTAAAAGGTATTATTTCAATGCAATCCTTTCCAAGTATTCTTTCAAAGGCAGCAGTTAGTTTATTTTGAATTGGCTTTACCATTGTACGGGAAAACAGTTTATATGCTTCTTTGAATTCCTGTTCAGAAAAGCCTGTTGTTTCAGTCATAATTCCAAATAGTGCAGGTATTGCCCTAAATGCTGTGAATAGTTCCTGTTTGCTTCTTTTAGAAAGGGAATCATACTTTTCACCAAAATCTTCTGAATCAATTTTAGTAATAGTTACTTCATGTTCTTTTGAATCATTAAAAGACAGAACAGGACGGGATGCATTTTCATAACCAACATATTTTTCATAGAAATTATCTTCAATTTCTTCCTTCTGTTCATCTGTTGGTTTTCCACCATTGAAATTAACAATATAAGAACCTGCAAAGTTGTTATTAATGCTGTTCAGGTGATATTCATTAATTGCCTTTTCAATTTCACAGGACTTTAAAGATGCACCATAAATAGGGGTAGGATAAACCTTGTTATATTCATTGGAATAAAAGAAGATGGAATTAATATTTTCTTTTTCATCAGAATAAGCAGGATATTCCAAGAACTTAACCCTTCCCCAAGATTTTCCCCAATCTTTAGAATAATAGAATTTGGTTCTGTCCTCATTACTTCTTACATGACTAAAATCCAAGTAATATATTTCAGCAACAGTTCCCATTCTGTTTTTAATTACATTCAGGGCAAAACCACCATATATGCAGTAATCCTTTGCACATCTTTGAAATATTTCTTCTATTGTTTCACCCTTGGAATTTATTTGCTCTTTATATTGTTCATATTTGACTTTAATTTCATCCCCTGCAACATAATCAGTTAATCCATCTATAATAGATTTAAGGGTTGCAACATCATCATATAATGAAAGTATATAATTGGGATAATCATTATTTTTACCCCAACTAACAAAGCCCTTTTTGCTATCTATTTCAGTTGGTAGAACAATATTGCTTTCTACATATTGTCCTATTGCAGCAAAGGATAATGAAAGTTTGGTATTTTCTTTTTTAGTGTCTTTTTCCATAATTAGTTAGGGTTATATTGTTTAAATGTTGTTTGTTTATTATAATCTTTGTGGGGCTGTGTATAATCACCAATTTGGATTATTCCATAGGAAACTATTTTATCATCTGCAAACAGTTTGTAATTGTATTCCCCATTCTGATAGGCTGAAAAATCAATTGGAAATGAATACCAATTGTTAAAGTGTCCTTCATCCTGTACTTCTACAATCTTTGTTTCTGAAATTCCCTGTATTTCCATCTTAAACTGTTCAGGGAATACCTTTACATTTTTAGGTATGTAGCAAAGATTTTCAGTATTTTTGTCTATAATTATTACCATATTACAGTAGTTTTCTATCAAAATTGAATATATTTTTCAGTCAGTTTGTTTATATGAAAAATGCCCTACTACTATTGCAGTAGTAAGGCATTAGTTATGTTTAACTTTTATTAGTTATTATCTACAATTTCAGAAATATTTACAAAGTCAGTATCACCTGTAGTTTCAGCAGAAGTTTTTACTTCAAAAGGAAAATCAGAAGAAACATCTTGTAGGGTGATAGTGTATCTATTTCCATCAGTAAAAGCAGTACCTGTTTCTGCACCACCTGCGGAAGCACTTACAGGGAGTTCTCTACCAAGATACCAAGTTAAACCATTGGCATCAGTAACAAGAAGCACAAGTTCACCAAGTGCAAGGGCACTAACAGCAAGCCTTTTTGCAGTTTCTTGCTTAAGGAAAGAAAGGGAAACATCAGTATTAATTGAATTTCCATTAGCAGCATCAACATTAAGGGTTGAAGTCATGCTTGCAGTATTCTTTCTAAATTCAAATTTCTTGAATTTTGCTGTTCCATTCATAGTAATAGAAGTAATTTTACCGTCTGTTACAGTGTAAGAAGCAACATCATCATAATTTGCAGCATAAACTATTTTTAAACCCCCTATGGATTTTGCACAATCATTGCTAATAGAAGTAAGTATTTGAGAACAAGCCATAGTTTTATATAGTTTAAGTTTGGTTATTTTTTATAAAAGGGCTTAACTATTTTTGTTTAATTAAGCCCTTATTTTATTGCTTCTATTTAATTAGGCAGTTGCCTTTGTACCAAGAACAATTTCAGAAGGGAAAGCAACCTGAACACCTGCTACAAATTCAATTGCAAAACGGAATTCACGGTTATCCTTGCTATACCAAAGGTCAAAAATTTCATCACCATCTTCAAGGTTTACACCGTAGAACATGTTAGAAAGTCTGCCTGCAACAGCCTTATTTGTTCCGTTCAAACCTGCAACAGCAACTACACGGATAGCAGTGCCTGGAAGCATGTATTCATTTTCTCCCTGTTGTGGGTCATAGTGATAAAGATTAGCAGAAACTAAATCCTGCATATAACTTCTATACATATCTTCACCAACAAAGATTACAGTATCTTCCTTAACAGCAGCAGCAGGAATAGCAGCAGCAACTTTCTTGATGAAAGAATAAGCAGTTTCAGCAGCAGTTCCACTTACAGCAACAGCAGTGCTTCCTGATGCACCAAGAATAGTAAGAAATCCGTCAAATTCAACAGCATTAGCATTGGTAGAATCACCCTGCCAAATCATT
>AUXO015727457.1_pt1 | contig 14119 bp, 11 predicted proteins | sample 768731 | NCBI WGS metagenome assembly AUXO01 (sample SAMN02715735, study PRJNA202380) | gut metagenome | biome: sheep rumen | host: Ovis aries | place: New Zealand: Palmerston North | reverse complement strand
GCAAAAAGTTGCACAGTTCTTTCGCCGCGAGTCATGTCCGCCATAAAAACTCCTAAAGATGTTTTATTTAAATATATTAAATTTGACTTTACACCCCCGTTAGAGTATATTTATATTCAAAATCGACATGCTGACCAACTGTGTTAGCAAAAAAAAATTCAGAAGGAAATTATATGGCTTTTGATCCATCCAAATATTCAGCTCCTAAGGCAAAACCTCTTCCAATTATGCTACTTCTTGATACTAGCGGTTCCATGAGAGGCGTAAAAATCGATACTTTAAATTCAGCTGTACGCACAATGCTAGACGACTTCAGCGATTTGTCCAAAAATGAAACCGATATTGTGGTAAGCATTATTGAATTCAATAACGGAGCCTTCCGTCACTGTCCTTTTACTACAGCCTCTAAAGTAACATACCAGGACTTAACTGCTGAAGGCGGAACCAATATGGGTCAAGCTCTGTGTATGGCCAAAGACATTATTGAAGATAAGGAAGAAACTCCAGGTAATGCATATAGACCATTAATCATCCTCGTTTCCGACGGTATGCCAAATAACGGATGGGAAACCCCTTTGCAGGAATTTATCAGTAACGGACGCAGCCAAAAATGCGATAGAATGGCAATGGCAATCGGTTCTGACGCATGTAAAGATGTCCTAGAGAAATTTACACAAGGCACAGGTCATGAAGTTTTCGAAGCCCACCAGGCAGGAGACATCAAGCAATTCTTCAAGTTTGTCACTATGTCGGTGACCCAGCGAAACACTTCTAGAAATCCAAACGAAGTGCCTATTACACCAATGCCAACTCCGGAATCCGCCAACAAACCAAAACCAACAACACAATCCGGTTCCGCCCCAAGCGATGAAAACGATTGGTTCTAAAAGGTATTTTATGTCTCAAGCTATTGGCGATCCAGAAGAACTGCGGGTATTCGCTGCACAATTGCAGCAATTCATCGAAAATCTTCAAAACGAAACCGCAAGTTTAAGCGGAGCTTTTTCCTCTTTAGGAGACACCTGGCAAGATGAAAAAAGAGCCGCTTTTGAAGAACAATACCAAACTTTGATGGGCCAAATGTCTGCTTTTCAAGAAGCCTGTAGTGAGCACATCCCTCATTTGCAAAGTTTAGCAGACAAACTAGAAGCCTACCTCCAAACATAATATATGGCTCAAGCTTCTGTTGCTGATATTGATTTATTTGACGAGACCTGTTCATCGCTTGAGTCTTGCCTTTCTGTGCTGAATGAGTATCAAGCACAGGAGCTCAATTTTTTACATGAACTGCAAGAGACTGTAGAACAAGAGGTAAATACAGCCGCGCGTGATTTAGAAGCTGCAATTGAAGAAGTCAATCAACTGCAGCTTCTTCTACAATCACTCCAATCACAGCTAGCAATGGCTGAAGCTCAATTGGCCAGTCTTCAAGCACAATTATCAATGGCCTCGGCAGATCCTGACGCAGACACGAGCGACATTGAAGCAGAAATTGAAGCTACCGAAGAACAAATTAATGAACTAAATGAGAGAATTGAAGAAACCCAACAGAAGCTTGAAAAAGCAATAAATTGGCAAGACAAATGCCAAGCTAGGTTGGATTTGTCCAATCAAACATTTCAGATCATCAATCAGCATCTAGCTGAATTTCTAAGTCAAACAAACAGCAGCATCACTACCGTTTCACAACATGTAGAAACAGCCCAAGCCCGATTAAGTACGGCTACTCAAATTCTTAACGATTACTTGGCAACAAATCCTTCTGCTCAAGCATTCGTAGATTATATTCACCGGCAATATAATTCAGGGAAACTCGTCACACCCGCAGATTTGGAAAAATCTCTTAATCTGCCACCAGACCAGCTGGGCCATTACGTCCGATACTTGTATCAGACAGACCCGGTATTCCGTAACAAAGTGAACGATTATCGAGAAAGATTCAAAAACGCTAACGGTGAAAACGAAAAATTAAAAGTTCTTATCCAAGCAAAAAGAGGTGGCTCCGGCTATCTGGCAGAAAACCTTGTCGGGCAAGCATTTAAGCCCTTGGGTAAAGTATCCATGCAGAATTCAACAAAGTTTGAAAACGGACGTTTTACCAAAACCGATATTATTGTCACGGACTTAAACAATCCTGTCATTTTGGGTAAAGGCTCCGGGATGAGCGCCCCCAAAGGGGGTTCAGTAGCCATTGAAGTAAAAACAGGCAACTCCCAGTACATCTATCAACAAAAAGAACACATGGAATTTCAGTCGGGTGGTCACAGATCGTCTTCGGCATCTGCCGTTTTTTGTTCAAAAGACGTGTATGATTTAAAATCTGAAAAAGAAGAAGAACTTCGAGAGGCTATGCGAAATTCAGAATCCCCGATCATCGCTATACTACCTAGAAAAAAAGATATAGACGTGGCCTTGAACACGTTCATTGTTTCCGACATAGAGGAAGAACCATGATTTTACTAATGGCAATCATCACCAATAGTAAGGAGCTATCTGCTATTATCTCAGACATGTCCGCAGCAGTAAAAAGCGGCGATTTAGAGAAATTTCAAATAAACGCAGACCTTGCTATTAGCAAAATTGGGAAAAAGAACTTTATTGAAATTTCAGAAGATGACTGGGAGAACATTCTAGCAAATGTCAGAAAAAACAATCCAGGGTTTCAGTCAAACTTTGTATTAGAAGAACATCAAATTGAAGAGCTCCTAGAAATTCAAAAGCTACCTCAGGCTTTTGCCGAAATGCTTTTATTAGCAAAAAAGGAAAAGAAACTAATCCTTCAAATTTTGCAAGACAACGAGAATTGATTATGTTGGAAGATGCAAATCAATTGGCACAAAAAGCACTATACACACTTGAAGGAGTCAACGATTCCTTTGGGGCTAGCATTCGTTCTGAAATAATTGAGCCGATTCAGCAGCAAACAAACGAAATGCTTAAAATTGAAGAAGAAAATTCAGAAGTGAAAGGCCAAATTGATTTAGCTTTAGAAAAAATTCATGAAATGAGCATTCGCGATGATTAATTTACACAAATCCATATGGAATTTAATAAGAAAAGTTGACAGCCAGTACAAAAATACTGATGAAGGTGGACTAGCGAAGCTACGCTCTCAATACGAAGCCTGTAAAACAGATTGCAAACAACAGTTTCAACTTTGGAACTGTTCTTTTTCCGAGAACATTGAAGACAATAGAACCAATCTGTTTAAAGCACAACAAGCACTGCATGCTAAAGAAATTGAATTATGTAAAATTTTGCATCAAAAAGGTCATGATGAAGCCTGCAGAAAAGAAATTAACATCCTCCGTTTAAACATAAGTGAAATTCGAAATTACAAGAAAGCGGACGAACTGGAGTACTTAAAACTTGCAATTCTAAATGAAGAAAAACGAATAGCAAACTTTCATTTACACAACAACCAGCTCATAAAGCGAGAATTACAAACATTAACAAATCAGATTTGTGAAAAACAGCCGCAACTGTCTAGTTGTGACTTAAACAAATTCGGCAACGCAGAAGGTTCACCTTCCGGAATTGTCGTCGGATCCTGCGAATGCACTTTTAACAAAAAAATTAACCTTGTATTTCCTCGCATACTTCCATTCCCAATACCGTGGGCTCTCCGTTTAGAGAACAAAGAACGTGATAAAAATTTCATTCTTGAATTCATCCTTCGCCTTTTCCAGTGTGTTCCTTTAAATCAAATTGAGATAACCGCAATTGACCCTGTATTTTTAGGGCAGTCCTTGCCTGATACAAGAGGCCTTCTTTCATTAAAGAAACCTTTTACAGACCAAAAAATATTAACGAACGCAGCCGAAATACAGCAGTCACTTTTGCGGACTTTGTCCTATGTGGAAAATCTTTTACAGAAGGTTTTCTTATCAAACGACAATTGGGTGGAATACAACAAGAAGAACCCCAAAAATAAACTCCCCTACAAGCTTATAATTATTTACGACGCTCCAGACCAACTAACGCCAGAAAGCATGCATTGCCTAGAACGTCTTATTGAATCAGGCCCAAGATGCGGTGTTCTACCTTTAATATTCATGGACAAGGACTTTGAGGCAACTTCAATGGATAAAAGAATGGAGCATTTCATTGAGTCCATAAACAAGCTGCCGATGATGTCTGAGCTTTGCCAAAAAGCAAAATTCACAAGAGACCTCAATGCAAAAATTGTAGAAAGGAACGAATCCATTCCTGAGAAAAAAAGACTAGAGATTTTCAATATCATTGAAGAGAAATTTAATGAGTCCATCCAGTTTAAGAGAAACATTGAAGATCTCTTTGTTAAATCGGAATGTTGGGCAAGCGATTCTTCTCGAGAATTAAACACATGTGTCGGCTGGTCTTTAGACGGAAATCTCCCTATTTCATTTGTTATGGGAGACATGCCCACACACACCTTACTTGGGGGTACAACAGGGTCTGGAAAATCAAACTTTCTGCACGTTTTAATTCACAGTCTTTGCTATAACTATTCGCCCTCCGAATTGGAGCTTTATCTTCTGGATTATAAGGAAGGTACAGAATTTAACGTTTACGCCAATCCGCTATTACCCCACGCAAGGCTAATAGCAACCGAAAGTGATGTTGAATACGGCATTACCGTATTAGAGCATATTGACTCTCTGATAAAGACGAGAGCAAGCCTATTTAAACGAGAAAATGTCAACTGCCTCAATGATTATCGAAAAAAAGGGAATGCCCTTCCTAGAGTAGTATTGATCATCGACGAATTCCAAAAAATCTTTGACAACAAGGATTTATCTACAACAGCAAATAAAATTCTTGAAAATCTGTTGAGGCAGGGACGCGCCTACGGGATTCACGTTATTTTAGCAACACAAACACTGAAAGGATTGTCTCAGCAAACAGGTACAGGTCCTGGAATGGGACCTCTCGTAACAAACCTTGCATGTCGCGTAGCCTTAAAATGTTCACCAGAAGATTCCTGTACATTGCTAGGCAGTAGAAACGAAGCCGCAGCAAAATTGACCAGCCCTCCACAGGGCATCATAAACAAAGAACTGGGAACACCATCTGCAAATGAAATCCTAAACATTCCATACGCAGAAAGAGAAGTTTGTGCAAGAATAAGGGCAAAATTTAATGAACTTGCCGAAAAAACAGGATATAAAAGCACCTGTAGAATTTTTAACGGGAACGCCCTTCCCGAAATGCCGGAATCTTCATTTTTTGCGGACAAGTTATGTTTGAGTAAGCAATCGGAATTGCTCATTGGATTTGAACATAATTTTGAAGAAAGCGCCTGCTACATAAATCTTGACTCAGGCGATTTACTTGTTGCGGGTCAAGACGATAACTTGCAAAATTCAATCCTAGCATCTTGTTTCCAAAGTCTTGCGACAAGAAAAGAACACAACAATGTTCTTTTTTACAACACCCTTGGTGAATACGGAATTGACTCTAGCCTGATTCCGTCTTACGTACAACAAGTAGATAAAGTGGAACTTGATGAACTAAAACGTTTTGCAGAAACCGGTCCCAATAAAGAACGGTTTGTCATCATCAACTGTTTGGACGATGCGGGAGAATTTATCCCCAAAACACCAATTTTGGGTGGAAAAGCCGCCCTGGAATCCGTAGGTACATTCTTAGAGAACCACTTAAAACAAAGACAAAAACGAGGCCTTCATTTTATAGTGTTTGTTAAACAATACAAACGAGTCGTACAGGCATTAGCTTCTCCGGCCAAGAACCTCATAGGAAATTTCAATCTTCGTCTTCTGTTCTCTTTGGACGACAACGCTTTAAAAGATCTTATTATGGCAAGTACCGCAAAACCTTTTTTTGAAGCAAATAAAGCTATATTATTTGATGCACAGAAATTTACAAAGCAAATAATTCGCCCATTTGCACTAAAGTCAAAGGAGTCCTAAATGTTTGATCCATCGAAGTATACACCTCAAAAGGCAAAATCCTTGCCAGTAATTCTTTTAGTTGACACAAGTGGATCCATGGGAGAAGTTATTGATACCACAGGCATGGTTGAAACCGGAGAAACAGTCTTTGAAGACGGTCAACTTTGGAACATTGTGAAGGGCGGACGCACTCGAATGATGATCTTAAACGAGTGCTGTCAAAAGCTTATTGCCGATTTCCAAAGGATTGAACGAAATGAAATAAAAATTGAAGTAGCCATTTTCACTTTTGGACGAGAAGTAAAGGAACATTTGCCACTGACAACGTCATCTTCGATTGTATGGAAAGATATGGAATGTGAAGGCGACACTCCTTTGGCCGCCGTCCTGGACATGGTTAAAGACCGAATTGAAAAAAGAATAATCGGATCAAGCAACAACTATCGTCCAGAAATCATTCTGATTTCCGATGGTCGTCCAGACAGTGGCTGGGAAGCATCCCTGTCCGCATTTGTAAACGAAGGCCGTTCAGCAAAATGCGGCCGAATGGCAATGGGCATCGGAGAAGATTTTGACTCTTCCGTCCTAGAACAATTTGTTCAAGGTACAGAAAACCCTGTATTCAGCGCTGACGATGTAAATGGCATCAAAGATTTCTTTAGATATGTTTCTACGACCGTTACAACAAGAACAAAATCAAAGAATCCTAATGCGATGCCCTCAAAATCCACCGCCAGCGATTCTTTAAACGACGAATCAAGTTGGTTTTAGCAATGAATCAATTACAGATAATCATTGACAGTTCTGGAAGTATGAAGGAGACCGCAAAGCTTTATATCTTGCGCAATATCCTTCATGAAATTGAGCAGTTTAAGCGCCTAAAGCTTGCAGATTTTACTTTTAAAATTTTTGCAGTCAATTCAGAAATGACGGAAATTCCTTGGAATGTTGATGAAGAATTTGACATATCTTTAATACATTGCAATAAATCTTTTGATGCCACATTATTAAATAAGCTACCACCAGCAGAAAACGCTCGATACCTGTTACTTTCGGATGGTTGTTGGTCCGGCCCACGAAACACGCCCCTGCGTTCTTGGATCAGCAAGCAACCTCAGAATTTCGTAAGAATCCTAAAAATCGGCGCTGACTATACGGATCCCCGCTTTGAAACGTGCAAAGTCTTTGATGCAGAAAACATTTTTGCCGCTTTAGACAACTGGTTTTAAGGGGATCAGATATGAGAAAGACTCTAAGCTGCAGCATCATTGGACATGGGCATATTGTAAACAATTTGCCCAATCAGGACTATTTTAGGGTCATCTCCACCAAAGATCTTAGTTGTATAGTTGTTTCTGACGGCTTAGGGTCAAAAAAGCATTCTGATTTAGGTGCCAGGCTTGTTTGCCATTCAACAATTCAAGCTCTCCGTTTTTATTCAAAAAAGAAAGAAGAATTTAGCGGAAAAAATGTTGTCGAGATGATAAAAGCTCGTTTCTTTGAACTGCTAAAAAATTGCAACAGCAAAGATTTCGAGGCAACCTGCTTATTTGCGTTTTCGTTTAACGACGACACCTTATATACGGGAATGCTAGGAGACGGAATGATTGCCGCAGTAAAAAAAGATGGCTCCATATCAATCCAAAGCGACAACAAAGACGACAGTTTTGCAAACAACGTTCTCCCCCTGCACAAAATGACCCAAGCAACGCAATGGAGCTTGAAAAAATTTAACATTAAAGACCTGAACGCTCTAATTCTTTCTACAGACGGAGTATCTGATACATGGGAAAACCTTGAAGGATACGTTCAAGGTTTTTACGACTATTACAAAGATTTTCCGACAAGCAGAGCTACGGCAGATATAAGGCAAAGTTTGATTTCATCTAGACCCAAGGGACACACAGACGATCAAACTATTGTAATGGCATTGTTTTAGATAATTAGCAATCTTCTTCATCTGTGCTGTTAACCGATATTTGAATAGTATTTGCAGCATCCTCTCCTCTTAAATACATCAACAAAGCATTGAATAAATTTTCTTCTTTGCTTCCACTTGAATTGCTAATTTCTACTTGCGTATTTAAATGTAATTTATTATCTACAACAAACTTTCTTACAAATTCAATTTGTTTTACGACAGCCTGAATCCGACCTGATCTAGGATCAAATACTGATTGAATTTTAGGATCGGTTGACTTTCTTGTTCTAATCAAAGCAAAAAGCAAATCCAAACAATTGCTTAATTTCGTAGCTGTTTCATATTTGTCTTTAGGTTTAGCGGGATTAAATTTTTTAATCAATCTAGGAAATTCTTTGGCTAGAGCATCTGTCAACTGAATTACATTTTCAAATGTCATCTTTGGAATCATATTTTCATGACGCCATATTGAAATTCCTAAAATCCGCAGATTCTTTTTGGCAATATTCTGGTTACTCAAATTACTTAACACAGACTTGAAAAAATCTTTTTGTTTGCTTAAAGTCAAATCTCCCAAAATATAAGGAATAGTATAAATGTCTCGCATTGGATACGGAGATATTGACTCCACAGAATCCCATACAAATGCAGGAGCGTCTTTATGCATAATACTAAGCATAGAGCAAATGCGGTAACGCTCATTGGTTGTCACGCTAGGAAGCGACAATTCCTTTTGAATTTTTTCTTGTATTTCCCTGATTTGATTTACCAATATACTGGGAGCATCAGGATCTCCCAAAGAACGACCCTGATTCCATAAACGAATCATCGGCTTTCTCACTTGCCACGTCCGCAATTCAACGTTGCTATCAAACGAAGCTACAGCCACAGTACACCTTCCATTTTGAGGAGGATACACCCTAAAAAATATTGGCGTACCTGCAAGAACCGGATTAGAAGGCATACCAATAACATGATTTGCATAACAACGGATACTATTTTGAAATCCATACAAAATAGTAAGATATCTATTACCTTTTGAATCAACTCTATCTTCAGCAACTTTTCCAGAATAAGAATGAATCTGCGTTATCAAGCCATTCATATTGAACAGGAATTTTTCAATATTGATCTTATTTTCATTAATAACTTCTGACCAGCTCTTCTTAGGAGGAAACTCCGGTACAGGCAATGAAGATATGTCAATAGGAATATCCTTTTCATTGAAATACTTCACAGTAATTGGACGGTACTTTGTATTCTCAGGAATAAAGATTAATTCATACGGATCGTTGACACCATAGGTATAAGTCAAATCCAAACGGCACTTTACATCTTCGGCAAAAGGCAGCTGACTTGATTCTAGCAAAGCCACATAATTAGTTTTCACGTTGCCGTCACCCTTAAATAACGGCAAACGAACAACCTTTTTCCCAGCAGGAATGGTAAATTTGAAGCCAACATCGATTTTTGTGGACACGCCTCTTTTAGCTTGAACTTTTTTGTCCTTTCCGACAAAGAACTCATGATGCATATTTCCCTTTTTATCGGGAAGTCTTGTAGAAAGCTCGGGAAGATAGTCGCACCAAAGAGGGACATTGTTAAATTGGCCCCGAAGTTTTTTCAACTTCAAGCCACCACTTACTGGAGGCGATTTTATTTCTAGACGTCCACTTATTTTTCCTAATGACTCAAATTTAAAACCGCGTTCTTTACCTGATTCAATCGGCTCACTTGGTATAAAATTTCCATTAGAATCAATGGAATCATACGCACAACCATTTTTTTTGATATCATTAAGCTCAAGGCAAGGGTGTCTTGCAAACACAATCCCTCTAGAAGCAGGATTTTTCTTTTTTACCTCTTCATCAAATGTGACATCAATTTTAACAACATTTTTCTTGCCAAGGACATTATCTATAACGACAAAAGAATATTCTTTTCCCCACAATCCTTTAGCCTTGACATTATCACAAATAGCATCAAAATTTTCAAAAACAGCCGCAATACTCCTCGGCAAGGGTTCTGCATTTGGGAAAACAAGGTTTAAGTTACGACGGATAATATCAAGTTCAAAATCGTCTAGATGATCCGGAACAAGCCAAATCAAATTTTCGTGTTCAAAATTTGACTTAAGCTTATTCGCAAATTCTGCAGCAGCCTTCTTCAGTGTTATTTCAGGAATATTTGTATTTGTAAACAGATCAATGATAGATACAGTTTCATTGTCGTCGGTTTTATAAACAAAATCACCATCAAAGACATCAATTGTTGTGCTGTGCCAATCTTGCCAAACTAATCTATACGGCAGTTTTTGGGGGATTTTTAAGGATTCACTAAAATAAACAGGGCTGATTCCGGTCAAATCAATGCAGACCGAAGTTTTTTCCTTTGGCAACCCTTTAAAAATCTTTTTAGCACTTTTCACAACAGGGATGCGATCGCCATAACTGAATCTAAAAATATTTTTATCAGCGACACCGCATATCGGTTTTTCATCCCAAGGCAAAATGCTAAATTTTTCAAAATTAATATCTAGTGGCATTTCGGCCAACATAAATTTTTCATATTGGTATGCATAAGATAATTTGTTCCAAAAACCAATTACCTTTTTTCGATTCTCCACTTCTGCAACGTCTTTTGAAAGGTTCTTTTCCAACCGTTGAAGCCAACGCCAAGAATCCCAAACCCTTCTATAATCTCTATGCGACAAAAGCGTATTATTAGGCGGAATGTTATCCCACCTTTTTATTTGCTTCGCTTCTTCAGAATTAAGCCATTTCTGAATAGTCACGACAGATTCATCTTCTGGCTCGCCGAGATACTCGGCTTTAAGCACAAGAAGTTCTAGGATTCTTTCAGAGAACGCCTTTACAAGGCGGTTTTCTGTCAAGTCAATAGACTGAAAATGACGAACCGCCTGAATATAAGGATTCCCGGCAACCTTTTCACGAATAGTCCTTCCAGGCCTATTGCTCAACTTCATAAAACAGCTTGCATCCAATTCACGAACAGAATGGAGAGGCAGTTGAGCATGTTCTCGATGAATATTTTCATTTAGAGAACGGTAAATACGCATTAATGATTCTCTACAATGATCTATGATTCGCCATAACCGGTCCTTACAAATATCCGATTTTTCTTGTTTTTGAAGGTCAAGCAAAAAGGACGTCATTGTTTGAGGCAATGCATCGCCGGATCTCGGATCCACCTTAACGTGAGAAAGGAACCAATCAATCTGAGCCAATGATTTTTTGCAATCATTGGCAGATTCCTGACGACAACCACTATAAAATTCAGTAATGTTCATAAATCAAGTAGGAATAATTTTATTGTTCGTCGTATTTGCTAAGATAGTTTGCTGACTGCCACATAAATTGTCCATAACCAAGTTTACAGGCCAAATTAAAGTCTTCTTCCAGATCAAAGGATTTTCCGTTTACGCCAGAAGAAAGAAGTAATTTGATCGGATCCAAACATTCTTTCTTACTATCTCCTCGAGTATCAATACCACGAAGCTTCGGCATAATTTTCTGAACAATCTGATCTTCAAAAGCGATGTGCAATGCATCATCTAAATCTGCATTCTTTTCAAGAGGCTGGTTCGTTTTTTGCAATTCACAAATTTTTGCACGAACATCAGGATAGTTATACATGTAATATTCAATAGACTGCCATACACGATGTCCCATAGCACGACCAACATTTCCCAACGCATCATTCATCTTTTGGACAAAGTTCTTGTACGGCAAGCTCAAGTTTTCATACTTAGAGACGTCCAAAACAACCCATTGCTGCCATTGTCTCTTATTAAGACCACTTAAAGGTTTTTTTATTTCAATAAGCTTTGTACGCGTTTTCAAAGTTTTGGGACGAGGGAAATAAATAACAACAGATCGATCAAGGACCTTATCCGACAACGATTTTGTTGTTTCATCCTGGTTCATTGTGCCAACCCAAAGAACATTACGTCCGAGAGGAATCGGGTATGGTTCAACACCAGCACCGACCTTAACATTAATAGATGGCAAATCCTTAAGTTTCTTTCCTCTTCTTTGTTCCAACTTACTCAAAAATTCCGCAAAATAGAGCTCAGGATGGGCCAGGTTCATTTCATCAAGAAGCACTATGTTGACACCGTCTGCAGTTCCATTGTAATCATCGCTCCATGGTTTCTGCGACTGAGCCAAGAAGCGCAACACTTCCTGAGCGTCAAACTTGTTGTCAATGGAGTTGAAGAATCCAAGCATTGATTCTTGGCAATCCCAGTTCGGTTGAACAGCCACGGGTTCAAAATTCAAGCCACCATAATTGGAATAGAATCGGGGCAGTTCTGATTTACCAGTACCAGAAACACCAGCCAGAACAGTAATAGGGGACCATTCTGCATTTTTCAAAGCCGTATGGAAAGACTTCAAAATTCGCGGGTTAAAATGCATACCCACTTCATCAGACCCCTTACGAATACTTTCCAACCACTCAAGCTCATCAACAAGGATATTTGAATCATTTACTTCAGCAGGCTTTATCATCTTTTGGTTCAGCGGGACTCTAATGGCTGCGTAACGAGCTTCCTTATCCGCCGGACTTTCATAAGCAGCCTGAACTCGAGCAAGTTCCTGATTTACTCGGTTATTTTCACGTTCCAACGCTTCAGCATTTTGCCGACTAAACTGCAAATCACGCCTAGTTTCTTCCAGCTGATACTTTAAATTTTTTGTTTCATTGACATCCGATCTACATTTATCAAGCTCTGAAGAAAGAGATTGATTTTTTTGTTCCAATTCGGCAACATTCTGTTTCATACGCTCGAATTCTTGCATTATAGCTTGAGAAGGCTTATTCGCAAGTTCCTGCCGAAGATCTGAAATCACCTTTTCATGGTCCTGCAATTCTTGCAGAACCTTTGAAGGATCATCACCGCCAAGACGGGCTTTCAAATGTTCAAAGCTGTTTAAAAGGGATGTCTGAGTTCGAATTGCATCGTTGAGCTTTTGATTATTACTCTTTGTCGCATCCAATTCAGCTTGAATGGAATCAATGCGGTCTTGAGAAAGTCTTTCAACATCATCTTTCAAATCATTAGCTTTGGTTTCAAGATCAAACTTCAAATCATCAAGACGCTGTTGTTCCCGGTCAAGAAAAGCCTGTTTTTCATCAAGCCCCTGCATAATTGATGCCAGAGCCCCTTTTTGTTCATCCAACTGTTTTCTTTGAGCAGAAAGACTTTCTTCAGCTTGCTTACGCTGAGTCTCTATTTCCTTAGTAAACTGATCTCTTTCCTGACCAAGTTCCTTTAACAAAAGGGACATTTGCTCTTCTCGATATTTTTCAAGCTCGCGTTGTATTTCATCCATTTTTTGAGATTGGATTTTAGCGAGTTCATCATTCATCTTGGATTTCTTTTCGCCAAGTTCCTTGTCCAAGGCAATCCGAAGTTCCGCAAATCCGCTATCACGAGCCCGTTCAGCTTCGATAATTTTGCGTTCTCGTTCAGCTAGCGAGTTCTGCCATTGTTGCAATTTAGAGCGTTCTGCTTCATTCTTTGCAATTTCGGACTGCACCATTGCATCAAGTTTTTTAGGCAATTCCGCATCAATCGCATTTTTTTGCTGAATCAATTCATTTGCTTTTTCTACATAGTCAGCTCTTTCTTTATTGAGAACATCTACACGCTTGGTAAAATCACTTTGCCACTGCGTCAGCATTTTCTTTTCTTCTTCAAGAATAGTCTCAAAATACTTGTCCTGAGCACTTTTAAATTCGTCTCGCAGCTGTCTTACCATGTTTTCAATATCGGCGCCATCACTAGGTAACGGAGCTGCGACATTCGTGGTTTCTTTAGCAATTTGTTCGTTTTCTTCGTTGATGTTACTATCCATTTGATTGTTCCCTTTTCCTGAAAAATCGACCATTAGTCATTCCTTAAAAGTTCTTTAATAAGAATATATACTTTTTGTTTTAATTCTTCACGTTTTTGTGGGGACATGGTAAGCTTGGCATTGCCATGACCACTTAAAACAATAACTTCGGAAATAGTATCCAACATTTCCGGGTTATTCTGAGCGCAAACCTTCAAATCCTCAATGTCTGCCGTTGCTAGATAATTTAAAACACAGGCTCCAAGAGTTGTTCCTAAAGCAACACGGTCTCGTTTTACAGAGAGGATTGCGTCAGGAATGGTGGCGAACCCGGCTTGTACCGCATTCGCCTTAGCCGATTCCTTATTCCCCTCACTGGTTATGGAGTCTTCCAATTTTTCATCCATAACACTCTGCAAAGCAGAATACAACGCACCAATAAA